>ERZ761607.346-NODE-346-length-88022-cov-52.397365_pt1 | contig 88022 bp, 82 predicted proteins | sample MGYA00511164_ERZ761607 | MGnify/ENA primary metagenome ERZ761607 (study PRJEB28899, sample SAMN02445080) | bioreactor sludge metagenome | biome: EBPR sludge | place: Australia: Brisbane, Thorneside Wastewater Treatment Plant | collected 2011-06-22 ...
CCCCAATTCTCCGGGTAAGTCCCGAGTGAACAACCTATTGAGAGATCACACCTAGCCACAACGAACATGCCCTTCGACAAGCTCAGGGCGAACGGTGCTGAGCTTGTGCGCTTGGGCAGGCTCAGCGCGAACGAGGCACGAAGGCCGCCCCTAAGCCTCCGTCAACGCCTCCACCAGATAATCAATAAACACCCGCACCTTCGGACTCAGGTGCCGATTCGACGGATACACCGCATAAATCCGCGCATCCTGCTCGGGCAGGAAATCAGCCAGTATCTCCACCAACCGTCCCGCCCGAATATCCGGCTCCAGCCGGTAGCTCGATCCGAGAATGATCCCCAGCCCCGCCATCGCAGCCCGCCGCAGGGCGTCGATGTTGTTGGTGGAGAAACTGCCGGCCACCGGCACATTGAGAGGGCGGCCCTCGCTCACGAACGCCCAGCGGGTATCGCCTGTCTCGTCGCTGCGCAGGTAGCACAGGCAGTTGTGGTCGGCGAGCTCTTCCGGCCGTTGCGGCGTGCCGCGGCGTTGGAGATAGGCGGGTGCGGCGCAAAGTACCTGGCGCACCGCAGTCAAGGACCGCGCCACCAGCAGTTCGCCGGGTTGGGCGGTGAGGCGCAGGGCGAGGTCGTAGCCGCCATCGACCAGATCCACCACGCGGTCGTCGCACACCAGTTCCACGCTCACTTCGGGATAGCGCGCCAGGAAGCCCGGCAGCAGCGGGGCGATGCGCAGGCTGCCGAAACCGACGGTCGCGCTGACGCGCAGGTGGCCGCGCGGCGCTTCATGCAGGTGGCTCACTGCGCGTTCGGCGGCGTCGGCCTCTTCGAGCATGCGCACGCAATGCGCGTAGAACGCGGCGCCGGCTTCGGTCAGGCCGAGGCGACGCGTGGTGCGCTGCAGCAGCCGCGCATCCAGCGATTTTTCCAGGCGCGCCACCTGCTTGCTGATGACCGGCGCCGATACGCCCAGCTTGCGCGCGGTTTCCGAAAAGGACTGGTTCTGGACCACGAGGGTGAAGATGCGGGCAGCTTCCAGGTCGAGCATGGCGGACACTATTGTTAACCCAGGGGAAACAATCATATGCCTCCCGGAGGGATTTTTAACAGGCCTCGAATGGCTACGCTATGCACATCGCACTGTTGCAAGGAGATCACGATGTCCCGCGCTTCGCTTTTCCAGGCCATGGGCCTGCTGCTGCTCGCCGCCGTCTCCTGGGGCGGCATGTTCCAGGTCGCCAAGCCCCTGCTGCCGCAGATCGACGCGTTCCATATGACCGCCATCCGCTATGGGGGCGCCGCCTTTCTCTTCGCCGGCTTGTTGGCCTACCGCGAAGGGCGGGGCGCCTTCCGGCTCGAGGGTCGCGGCATGCTGCTCTGGCTATATGGCAGCCTGGGCTTTGCCGGCTTCAACCTGCTCGCGTTCACTGGTCTGGCACACAGCCGGCCCGAGCACGCTGCGGTCATCATGGCGCTGATGCCCTTGATGACCGCCCTGGTGAACTGGGGCATGCGCGGCATCCGCCCGGCCTCGCACACGCTGGCCGCCATCGCCATCGCCTTGACCGGCGTAGTGCTGGTGGTGAGCAACGGCCATCTCTCCGCGCTGTCTGCCTCAGGTCAGGTCGGCGGTGACCTGCTGCTGTTGCTCGGCGCGCTGTGCTGGGTGTTCTACACGCTGGGGGCCGCACGCTTCACGCACTGGTCGCCGCTGCGCTATACCACGCTGACCTGTCTGCTGGGTGCGCTGAGCATCTTTGCCGCGACTGTCGCGATGACGCGCCTGGGCCACATTCATCCGCCCACCATGGCGGCCGTGCAGGACGGACTGTGGGCACTGGCCTACATGGTGGTGATCGGCGCGGTGATCGCCGTATTGAGCTGGAATGCCGGCATCCGGCAGCTGGGCGCGCTCAACGGCGTGCTGTTCATCAACTTCGTGCCGGTATCCGCGTTCGTCATCGGCGTCATCCTCGGCCATCGTTTCGGGCTTGCCGAACTGGCAGGCGCTGCGTTTGTCATCCTGGCGCTGATATTCAACAGTCTGCTGAGCCAGCGCGCCAGTGCCCGTGTGGCGGTGAACGCGGTGGCGATGGCGCGCTGACGCGCTGCCCGTCATTGCGGTCGGCCACTACGGTGGCCGACCGCCCTTTCAACCTTCTCCCGGAATGCGTGGTAAGTTGTCGATCTGTAACAGCATCCACGATATCAATACCTTGCGCGTGCACGCCCCGGCATGCCCAGCGCGAGATCGGGGGGAATGTATTTGGATCGGCAATTCGAAAGTCACCGCATCGGCCTCATCGGTGGCCTCATCCTGATTGTCCTGACGCTCGCCGCCGGCATCGCCGTGTATGCCCTGATGCAGCGACAAGCGGAGTCCATCCTCGTCAAAAGCCTGGCCACCGCCCTGCAGAACGACCGCCGCCTGTTCGAAAGCGAGATCGACGCCAACGTGGCCAATGCGCTGGCCGTTTCCACCCGCCCTTTCGTGATCCACAACCTGCAGCAGTTGAAGGCGAAGCCGGACAATGAGGCCAGCCGCCAAGTCTTGCAGCAGATTGCGGACTCCTTTCTGCCGATCGGATTCGTCAGCGTCTCCTTTCATGACAGCCACGGCCAGACGATCGTGCATGCAGGCCATCCGTCGAAAAGCCCGGCGCTCAGCGTGCCCCTCAACACGCAAGCCAAGTCACATCTGTTGTGGGATGGGCAACTGATCCTGCGAGTCGACCGTGAGGTCCTGGACGAAGCGGGCCATCTCGTCGGCACGGCACGGACCGAATCCACCCTGCCGCGACTGACGGATGCCATCGCCGAGGCGGGAGTGCTGGGAAAAACCGTGGAACTCGCGTTGTGCGCCCCGCTGGAAAAGGACATGCAATGCTTCCCGCTCACGCGGTCGCAACACGTGTTCGCGCGTCTGGCCCGCACGATAGGCGGGCAACCGCTGCCCATGAGCCATGCGCTGAAAGGGGAAACCGGCACCGTGTTCACGCAGGATTACCGCCACGAGAACGTGGTCGCCGCCTACACGCCATTGGGCCGCCTGGGGCCCGGCATGGTGCTGAAGATCGACCAGGCTGAACTGTTCGGTCCCGTCCGACGACAACTCTGGATCATCGTTCCGCTGCTGGCCATCCTGGTCGTGACGGGCATTCTCCTGTTGTATGGACTGGTGACGCCGCTCGTGCGCAAGCTCGTCCTCTCCAGACGGGAAACCGCGGAGATCAACGCCAGGTTGCGCGATGTGGAGGAACGCTGGCGCTTCGCGCTGGATAGCACGGGGGCCGGTGTATGGGATCTGGACATTCCAGCCAACCGGATTCTGCTTTCAAGCCGCAGCAAGGCCATGCTGGGATTTGCCGACCATGAGATCGGCTCCTGCATGGACGACTGGCTACAGCGCGTTCACCCGGACGATCTGCCCGGCCTGATGGCCGCACGACAACCGCTGCTTGACGGCCGCCGCGACACCTTCGTCCATGAACATCGCAAACGCTGCAAGGACGGCAGCTGGAAATGGATCCAGGCGCATGGCATGGTAGTCACCCGCGATTCGGCCCATGCTCCCACGCGCCTGATCGGAACCTACCTCGATGTCAGCGAGCGCAGGCAGGCGGAGGAAACCATTCAGCGCCAGGCCAACTTCGATCCGCTGACGCAACTACCCAACCGGCGACTGTTCCTCGACCGCCTGGGCCAGGAGATCATCAAGTCCAGGCGTGCCGACTTCTTCCTGGCACTCCTGCTGGTCGATCTCGACGAGTTCAAGGAGGTCAACGACACGCTGGGGCACGACGTGGGCGACATCCTGCTGCAGGAGGCGGCCCGACGCATCCGCAGTTGCCTGCGCGATGCCGATACGGTCGCGCGTCTGGGCGGCGATGAATTCACGGTCATCCTGGCCGACCTGTCGGATCGTACCCACATCGAGACCATCGCCCAGAAAATCATCGGACGCCTGGCCGAACCTTTTCGTCTCGGCGACGAACTGGCTTACATCACGGCCAGTATCGGCATCACCGTATATTCGGGCGATGCCGACGATATCGACACGCTGCTGAAGCATGCCGACCAGGCCATGTATGCCGCCAAAAAACACGGGCGCAATCGTTTTTTCTATTTCACCGCGTCGCTGCAGGAAGCCGCCCAGACGCGTCTGAAACTGTCCCGCGACCTGCGCGAAGCGATTGCCGCCCGGCAATTCGTCGCCCATTTCCAGCCGATCGTCGAGCTGTCCACCGGCCGCACCTGCAAGGCCGAAGCGCTGTTGCGATGGCAGCACCCCGCGCGCGGGCTGGTCAATCCGATGGACTTCATTCCGCTCGCCGAAGAAACCGGACTCATCAACGAAATCGGCGAATGGGTCCTCATGGAGTCGGCGCGGCGCGTGCAGGCATGGCGCGATGAATTCGGCGACGATTTCCAGGTCAGCATCAACATGTCGCCCGTGCAGTTCCGGGCGGAAGGGCGCCCGCGTACCCAGGCATGGCTACGACATCTGCAGGACATCGGATTGCCGGGTACGAATCTTACGATCGAGATCACGGAAAACCTGCTGCTCAATGCGCATGCCGACGTCACCGAGCAGCTGCTCGCGTTTCGCAACGCCGGCATCCAGATCGCCATCGACGATTTCGGGACGGGTTATTCCACGCTGTCCTATCTCAAGCAGTTTCCCATCGACTATCTGAAGATCGACCGATCGTTCGTGCGCGACATCGAAACGGACCCGAACGACATGGCCCTCTCGAGGGCGATCATCGTCATGGCGCACGAACTGGGGCTGAAGGTCATCGCGGAGGGCGTGGAAACCGCCGGGCAGCGCGCCCTGCTGGTCGCGGCAGGGTGCGATTACGCGCAAGGCTATCTCTACGCAGGGAAACCGCTGCCGCCGGATGAATTCGAGGCCTGGCTGCGGCGCAACTAGGGAATCAGTACATCTTGTACGGCAGGAACTTCCCGTTCAGCACGATCTTCACCCGATCCCCCTTGGGATCCGGCACGCGCGAAATATCCATCGAGAAATCGATCGCGCTCATGATGCCGTCGCCGAACTCCTCGTGGATCAGCGACTTGATCGTGATGCCGTAGACCATGATCAGCTCATAGAAGCGGTAGATCAGCGGGTCGGTCGGCACGGCGGAAGGCAGGCTGCCCTTGTACGGCACCATCTGCAACTGGTCGACCGCGTCGGCCGGGAGGCCGAGCAGCTTGCCGACGGTGGCGGCCTGCTTCTTGTCGAGCGTCATCTGGCCCAGGAGGGCGGCGGTTGTCCATTCCTTGCTCTGGCCGACTTTCTTGGCGATGTCGGTCCATTTGAGGCCTTTCTTGTGCTTGGCAGCGAGAATGAGATCGGTGACTTCGGTGCGGGTCATGATGAAAAATTCCTTAGGCGTTGACGAGGTGGATGTGGGGCTTGCCGACGGGCAGCTCGGAAAAGGCTTCGGGTTCGGACTCGATGAGGTCGGCCGGGTCGAACACGGTGGGTGAACTGGGGGCACCGGGCGCATCGCGCAGGCTGCCGAACAGCTTCGAGCGGCTCACCAGGAAATCGACCAGATGGTTGCGGATCGGATAGTAGTGCGGCTGCTTGTGGATGGCGCTGCTCTCGCGCGGACGCGGCAGGGTGTTGTTGACGATCTCGGCGATGCGCGCGTGCGGTCCGTTCGACATCAACATGATCTTGTCGGACAGCAGGATGGCCTCGTCGACGTCGTGCGTGATCATGAACACGGTCTGCTGCGTTTCGGCACAGATCTTCAGCAGTTCGTCCTGGATGACGCCGCGCGTCAGCGCATCGAGTGCGCCGAAAGGCTCGTCCATCAGCAGCATTTTCGGCTCGATGGAAAACGCGCGCGCGATGCCCACGCGCTGCTTCATGCCGCCGGACAGCTGCGATGGCAGCTTGTATTCGGCACCTTTCAGGCCGACCAGTTCGATGTAGCGCATGGCATGCTCGCGCACCTGCTGCTTGTTGCGGGCGGGCCAGCGCGACTTCACGGCGAAGGCGACGTTCTCCAGCACGGTGAGCCAGGGCATCAGCGCATGGCTCTGGAAGATGACGCCGCGATCGAGGCTGGGGCCGGATACTTCGCGACCGTCCATGAACACGTTGCCCAGGCTGGCGCTGTCGAGGCCGGCGAGGATGTTGAGGATGGTCGACTTGCCGCAGCCGGAATGGCCGGTGACGCAGACGAACTCGCCCTTGTGGATGCGGAAGTTGACGTGATCGAAGACGGTGACGGGCTCGCCTCCGGTCGGGCTGGGGTAGATGCGCGCCAGGTTCTCGACCTGCAGGAAGGGATGGATGGATGGACTTGTCATGGTTGCATTCCCCGGTTCATTCCTGATACGCGACGCGCTTGCCGAGCACGCCGAAGAGGCTGTCGAGCGCCATGCCGACGACACCGATCATGAGGATGGCGAACAGCACGTTGGTGAGCGACAGGTTGTTCCACTCGTTCCACACGAAGTAGCCGATCCCGGTGCCGCCGACCAGCATTTCTGCGGCGACGATGACCAGCCAGGCGATCCCCATGGAGATACGCATGCCGGCGAGGATGGTCGGCGCGGCGGCCGGCAGGATCACGCGGAAGGCCTTTCGCAGCGGATTCACTTCCAGCGTGCGCGAGACGTCGAGCCAGTCCTTCTTCACGTTGGCGACGCCGTGCGCGGTATTGATCAGCATTGGCCACAGCGAGCAGATGAAGATGACGAAGATCGACGACGCCGAGGCGTCCTTGATCGTGTAGAGCGCGAGTGGCATCCACGCCAACGGCGAGATCGGCTTCAACAGCTGCACGTAGGGATTGATCGCCTGGTAGACCACGCGCGAGTTGCCGATGGCGAAGCCAAGCGGGATCGCCACCACGGCGGCGAGGAAAAAACCGCCGAGCACGCGCGCCAGCGAATAGCCGAGCTGGATGCCGATGCCCTTGTCGTTGGGACCGTTGTCGTAGAACGGGTGGGACAGCTTGTCCCACACGGTCTGCGCCATCGCCGCCGGCGTGGGGAACCCCGAGGCGGCCTTGGCCCCCCCGCCCCCCATCAGCGCGGCGTATTCAGGATCGACGTTGGCCGCGGCCACATGGGTTTCCGGCAGCGTCAGCAGCTGCCAGACCAGCAGGATTGCCGCGAACAGCCCGAGCGACAACAAGCCGGACTTTTGACTGAGTGAGAGTCGGGTCTTCATGTGCATTTGATGGCGAAGGAGTTGAGGTATTCAGCAGGCTTCGCGGGATCGAACACCTTGCCCATGATGGTGTGCTTCGTGTAGCTCGACGCCGGCGCCTTCAGCCCGATCTCGGCCATGCGCTTCCTCGCATCGGTGGCGCGGAACACGTCTTCGGCGACGGCCTTGTAGTTGACCTCACCCTTGATGTAGTTCCAACGCTTCAACTGCGTAAGGATCCACACCGCCATCGACTGCCAGGGGAAAGGATCGAAGTCGACGCGGTCCGGCACGTTCTTCACGCTGCCGAGGCCGTCGGCGAAACGCCCGGTCATGACCTGCTCCAGCACCGGGATGGGCTGGTTGAGGTAGTTGGCCGGGGCGATGGCCTCGATGATGGCCTTGCGGTTTTCCGGCTTGTGCGCGTAGTCGGTCGCGCTCGCAATCGCCCGGAACAGCGCGGCGTAGGTGTTGGGGTATTCCTTGTAGAAACCCTCCTTCACGCCGAAGGCACAGCAGGGATGGCCATCCCACAGGTCGCGCGACAGGGTATGGATGAAGGCGAAGCCTTCGTATACCGCACGCTGGTTGAACGGCTCGGGGCCGAGGAAGCCGTCGATGTTGCCGGCGCGCAGGTTGGCCACCATGTCGGGGGGCGGCATCATGCGCAGTTCGACGTCCTTGTCCGGGTCAAGGCCATGCTCGGCGAGGAAGTAGCGCAACAGCAGGTTGTGGATCGAGTAGTCGAACGGCAGGCCGAACTTCATCCCCTTCCAGTCCTTGGGATTGAGCTTGTCCTTGTGCTTGAGATGCAGCGTGATGGCCTGGCCGTTGATGTTCTGGATCGTCGCCACGTCGACCGCCTGCTTGGCCGATCCCAGCCCCAGCGACATCGCCAGCGGCATCGGGGACAGCAGGTGCGACGCGTCGTATTCCTTGTTCTGCACCTTGTCGCGCACGACGGCCCAGCCGGCGGTTTTCTGCAGGCTGACGTTCAAGCCTTCGCGCTCGTAGAAACCCATGGGCCCCGCCATGATGATGGGCGTGGCGCAGGTGATGGGGACGAAGCCGATCTTGAGATCGGTTTTTTCCAGCTTGCCTTTTTCCGCCGCCAGCGCCTTGGCGGCACCCATCGGGAACAAGGTCGAGATCGCCGCCATCGCCGTGCCGGCGCCGACCGCGCGCAGGAAATTGCGGCGCAACTGGTCGTCGGGGAACAGGCCGCGCATCACCGCCGATTCGACCACGCGCGACACGCGCGCATCCTCGTTTTGCATGGCGGCATCATGGTCAGCCTGGCTGTGGTGGCGGCCGCAACTGCAACCTGCACGGTGCAGTGTGGTATCGGGGTCAAACGGATTATCAAAACCGGACATTAAGCGCTCCCATCGGTTGAAAAAACTTGGCGTCACGACACATCCGCATGCACCAGCGTCGCCGCACCGCGCTCCGGTCTGGTGCATGGCCACCGATTCCGGTTTGCAGCGCGCCGACCGCTCCAAGGCCTGATTTGGCGGGCCTGGAGGAACCCGGCCGAGCGATGCGTCGTGTTGACACCAAAAGTCTTATCAGGAAGCGTGCCAGCCCGCACGATCGACACTAAGCGGCTGTTTATCCATGGCTTTTCAAGGAATATCCGGAACCGTCCTCAACGTTGGTCCGATTCTTGATTACACAGTGTTGACAAAATGTTTTGAGGAATCGCCATGACATCCCCTGCATTGCCAGCCGAACAGCTACAGAACGAGGAAATGCTGGTCATTCGCGAATCGGCACGCCTGGTGGGAAAAAGCCTGGAGCCCGAACCGGTGATCCGCGAAATGCTGCATCTGGTCTCGGAGTTTCTTGGGCTCAATCGCGGGCGCGTGGTGTTGCGGCAGCCCGACGGCGACTATGCGATCCGTTATGCCTACGGCCTGACGGCCACGGAAATCAAGCGCGGCGTCTATCATCCGGGGGTAGGCGTCACCGGGCGCGCCCTGCAAAGCGGCGAGCCGGTGATCGTGCAGGACATCGACAACGATCCGCATTACCTCGCGCGCGCGGTGGACCGTTCACACCTGCCGAACGAAACGGTCAGCTTCATTGCGCTGCCGCTGCGTAGCGATGGCGAGGTCCTGGGCCTGCTGGGGGTGCACCGCATCCGCGGACGCGCGCGGGCATTGACCGACGACCTGCGCATCCTCGAAATCATCGCCACGCTGATCACGCAGATCCTCAAACTGAACGATCGCGTGGCGGAGCAGACCGCCCGTCTGGAACACGAGAACCGCGAACTCAAATGGGCGCTCGAGCGCGGCACGCCGCAGCCGGCCACGCTCGGCATCGTCGGCGAATCGCCCGCCCTGCGTCATGCCTTGCGCCAGATCGAACAGGTATCGTCCACCGACGTGACGGTGCTGCTGCTGGGCGAATCGGGCACCGGCAAGGAGTTGTTCGCCCGCGCGCTGCATCTGTCGAGCCCGCGGCGCGACCAGCCTTTCGTCAAGGTGAACTGCGGCGCAATCCCGGAAAACCTGTTCGAGTCGGAATTGTTCGGCTACGAGAAAGGCGCATTCACCGGCGCGGTCACGGCACGGGCCGGTTACTTCGAGCAGGCGAACGGCGGTACGCTGTTCCTCGACGAGATCGGCGAGCTACCGCTGTCGATGCAGGTGAAGCTCTTGCGCGTGCTACAGGAGAAATCGCTGCAGCGCGTCGGCGGCCGCCGCGAAACGCCGATCGACGTACGCATCGTCGCCGCCACCAACCTCGACCTGCAGCAGCAGGTGAGCGCAGGCCGCTTCCGTCTCGACCTGTATTACCGCCTCAACATCATTCCGATCCGCCTGCCCGCACTACGCGAACGTCCCGAGGACATCCGCCCGCTGGTGCGCCACCAGCTCAACCTAATCAGCCAGAGCTATCAGCGCAACGTCGGCCTGACGCCGGAGGCGATGGAGACGCTGGCGGGCTACCACTGGCCGGGCAATATCCGGCAATTGCGCAACGTACTGGAACGCCTGGTGCTGCTGGCCGAGGGCGCGACGATTCCGGCACAGGAGGTCGAACGCGTGATCCACAGCGAAGCCACGCCGGAGAACGGCAGATCGTTCGGCAGCGTCCCGGCGAGCCCGCCTGCGGTTGCCGCCGTACGCCCCTATCTCCCTGCGCAGTCGCACGATCGTCAGCAGATCGCGCAGGCGCTGGCGCACGCCCATGGCAACAAATCGCGCGCGGCCCAGATGCTGGGGCTGACTCTGCGCCAGCTGAACTATCGCCTGCAACGGCTCGAAGCGGCCGAAGCAAGCTGACAATGGTTGACAATTTGTTAGCGCAGGCAATGGGCGACAACCAGACGGGAAGGAAAATATGAATAACAAACAACGACTTGACGCGTCATTTCGGAGCTGGCACAGGAATCGCAATACAGGTCATGTCGGTTCCCCGACCCCGCTCAACCAAGGAGTCATGCCATGTCTGAAGTCGTTGCCCTGAAAACCCAAACCATCCTCGAGCCCATTTCCAGCGAAGGCCTCGCCGCGCTATCCACCAAAGGCAAGGCCAACCCGCAATCGGTCGTCACGCTGAAAGCGAAGACCGTATGCGAAAGCAAGTTCCGCAATCTCACCTACGTACGCAACCTGCCGGCCCACGTGATCGACGAGCCGCCGCACCTGCTGGGCGACGACACCGCGCCGAATCCGTCCGAAGCCGTGCTGGCCACGCTGGGTTCTTGCCTGTCGGTCGGCCTGCACGCCAACGCCGTGGCGCGCGGCATCACGCTGTCGAAGATCGAGCTCGAACTCGAAGGCGACATCAACGTGACCGCCGTGTGGGGCGTGGGCGACCTCGACCCGATGAAGAAGCTGGGCTTTACCGACGTGCGCGTGAAAGTGCACCTGGAAGGCGACGCCACCGAGGCCGAACTGAAGGATCTGGTCGCGCATTCCAACGCCTGGTCGCCGGTGGCCAACACGCTGCGCAATCCGGTGAACGTCAGCGTCGAGCTGGCCTGAGCCGTCCCTTTATCGAATCAGGAGCGCACCATGCCCGCCGTCGCCCTCGCCCCCACTCTCCCGCTTGAAGCCTGCGAAATCCTGCCGGGCTTGTCCGACCTCATCGCCGAAGAACTCGCGCCCAAGGTGATCGACATCGACCTGAAGGGCCTATATCCCGACACCTTTCTGCGCAAGCTCGGCGCGCTCGGCGGACTGGGCGGCCTCACGCCGGCGTCGCACGGCGGCAGCGGGATCGGCCTGAAACACGCGATCCAGATCATCGAGGAAGCGTCCAAGCACTGCGTGTCCACCGGCTTCCTGCTGTGGGCACAGTACGCGCTGCAGTGGTACGTGCTGAATGGCACCAACCCCGCGCTCGCAGCCGACATGCTGCCGAAGATGGCGCGCGGCGAGGTATTGGGCGGCACCGCGCAGTCGAACACCATGAAGTCCTGCGTGGGCATCGAGGAAACCCGTCTCAAGGCGCAGCGCGTCGAGGGCGGCTACCGCGTCAACGGCGTGCTGCCCTGGGTGTCGAATATCGGGCCAGAGCATCATTTCCACATGGGCGCCTCGCTATCCGACGCGCCAGGGCTGGTGATTGGCCTGCTGCACGGTAGCACGCGCGGCCTCACGCTGGCGCAGAACGCGCACTTCATCGGCATGGAAGGCACCAACACCTTCGCCTGCCAGTTCCGCGACGTGTTCCTGCCCGACGCGCAGGTGGTCTGCCACCCACACGAATTCGACACTTTCCGCGACCGCACCAAATCGGCCTTCATCCTGTTGCAGATGGGCATGGGCCTCGGCCTCGTCGATGCCTGCGTGGGCATGATGCAACGGGCCGACAAGCAGTTCGGCCACGTCAACCGCTTCCTCGACGTCCAGGCTGACGCCCTGCAAGCCGAGCTCGACGCCGCGCGTGCCGCGACCTACGACCTGGCCGACCGCATCGACCGCGACGGCAGCCTGCCGCACGTGAAGGAAACGCTGCAACTGCGGCTGGCCGGCAGCGAATTGAGCCTGAAGGCCGCCAACGCGGCGATGCTGCATCTGGGCGCCAAGGGCTATTTGTCGAATAATGCGGCACAGCGCAGATTGCGCGAGGCCTACTTCATCGCCATCGTCACCCCGGCGATCAAGCACCTGCGCAAGGAGCTGCATGAGTTCGATAGCCACGCCTGCGCACTGGCGCAGGATGAAAGAGAGGTCGCATGATCCGTTTTGCCGTATCGCTATCAGTGGACGAAGCCGCAGAGAAACTGATCGCCGCCATCGCCGCCTATCCGATGGGTCTGGTCGCCCACGCCAATGGCCAGGCCAATTGCGCAAAAAAGGGGATCGAGGTGCCGGCCGACCAGATCCTCGAGGTGTTTCGCCCCGACTATGCCGCCAAGGTCTGGGCGGCGGAAAAAGCGGCGGGCATCGATATCCCGCTGCGCATCCACCTGTACGAGGCCGGCGGCCGCACCTGGGTCGCGCATCGCCCTGCCACCGACGTCTTCAAACCCTACGTCAACCCGCAGCTCGATGTGCTGGGCGGCGAGCTCGACGCCATCTTCAATCAACTGCTGGCCACGCTCAATCCGTGGAAACTGCCATGATGAATCTCTCCGCTGCTGTCTCTGCCCCCGAATCCGTTCCCGCCTTCCGCAAATGGACCTGCGCCGTCTGCGACTATGTCTACGACGAGGCGCTCGGCGACCCCGACCACGGCCTCGCGCCGGGCACCCGCTACGAAGCCATCCCCGACGACTGGAGCTGTCCCGACTGCGGCGTGACCAAGGCGGATTTCTACTGCTTCGACGACTGATGCGTGATGCACAAACCACCCAGTCCGCACCGGCCTGGTTTTGACTTTCCTCCCCTCACAGCCCCGCCGAAGATCAAGTGTGTCGGGTGAGCGGCAAAGGTGTTTGAGCCCTAAAGGACTCCGATCCACTACGCGCTGAAGCGCGTGTGGAGTCGTTTGCCCCGCCCACAAAAAACAAATTAAAAACAGCAAGGCGAGGCGAGTTCTTCGCCGCCCGTCCGGTGGGCTCGATTTCCGGGAATTCGGGGTTGTCGGGGTCGCCTTTCTTTGGTTACTTTCTTTGGCGAGACAAAGAAAGTAACCAGCTGCCGGGCTACCCCCGGCCAACGGTCAGGTGTCCTGCGAAATCCCTCACTACTATTGACAGCCCTTCGACAGGCTCAGGGCGAACGGGCAAGGGCCAGTGCTTTTTGCAAGCGTCCACTCAGTGCGAGCGACTGGATTGTTTCGCTGCTAAGCGACTCGCAATGACGGCACCCCGTCCTCAATTTCGGGAATCCCCGCCGCCCCGGTAAAATCCGGGGATGATCGTCTATCTCCACGGCTTCAACTCCTCTCCCGCCTCCGGCAAGGCCCGGCAGCTGGGCGAGCACATGGCGCACCTCGGGCGGCAGGCCGATTACTATTGCCCGGCGCTCGCCAACAGCCCGCGTGCGGCCATTGCCCAGGTCGAGGCCGAACTGGCACAACGCCACCCTGAATCCGTCACCTTGGTCGGCAGTTCACTGGGCGGCTTCTATGCCACCCACCTGGCCGAGCGGCACGGCTGGAAGGCGGTGCTGGTGAATCCCGCCGTGCACGCACACACGCTGCTGCGCGCCGCACTTGGCCCGCAGACCAACTGGCACAGCGGCGAGACGTGGGAACTTACCGAGGCGCATCTGGCCGAACTCGCGGCACTCGACGTTTCCGCCATCTCGCGACCGGAGCGCTATCTGCTGCTGGCGCAGACCGGCGACGAGGTGCTCGACTACCGCGACGCCGTCGCCTACTACACAGGCGCCACGCAGATCATCGAAGACGGCGGCGACCACGGTTTTGCCGGGTTCGAACGCCACTTCCAAACCATCCTGGATTTCTGATTTTCCATGCATCTCATCTTTGAAGAGGACGGCCATTTCAAGGCCGGCTCCATCCTGTCCGAAACCGACGCCACGGCGCAGGTGGAGGCGGCCTCGGGCAAGCGCAGCAAGATCAAGACGGCCAATATCCTGCTGCGCTTCGCCGCGCCGGCGCCGGCCGAGGTGATGGCCGAAGCCGAGACGCTGACGGCGGATCTCGACGCCGATTTCCTGTGGGAAGTGGCAGGCACCGAGGAATTCGGCTTCGAGCAGCTGGCGCAGGAGTACTACGGCCACGCGCCGCGACCGGCCGAATCGGTCGCGCTGCTGCTGAAGCTGCACGCGTCGCCGATTTATTTTCATAAGAAGGGCAAGGGACGCTACCGCCCGGCGCCGGCCGAAACGCTGGCGGCGGCCAAGGCCGGTCTGGAGAAGAAACGCCTCGCGACGGAACGGCAAGCGCATCTGGCCACCGAGCTTGCGGCCTTCCGCCTACCGCCCGAATACGTCTCGCTGATCCCACGCATCCTCATCGCGCCGGACAAGAACACGCTGGAATACAAGGCGCTGGAAGACGCGGCAACGGTCACCGGGCTGTCGCAATTGAGACTCATCGAACGCTGCGGTGCGATCCCGTCGACGCTCGACTTCCACATGGCGACCTTCCTGCTGGAATATTTCCCGCGCGGCACCGGTTTCGCCCCGGTCACCGAGCCAATGGATCCCCCCGAGTTGCCTAGGAGCAGCGTGCGCGCGTTCTCGATGGACGACGAAGCGACCACCGAGATCGATGATGCGCTGTCGGTCGAATGGCGCGATGATGGCAGCGTCCGCGTCGGCATCCATATCGCCGCGCCGGCACTCGGCATCGCGCCGGGCTCCGAGCTAGATAAGGTGGCGCGCGAGCGGCTCTCCACCGTGTACTACCCCGGCGACAAGATCACCATGCTGCCCGAGGCGCTGATCCATCACTACACGCTGGGCGAGACTCACGATTGTCCGGCGCTGTCGCTGTATGTCGACGTGGCGCCCGATCTACGCGTGCTCGGCACCGAGACCCGGCTGGAAATGGTGCACATCGCCGACAACCTGCGCCACGAAACGCTGGAGGTGCAGTTCAATGACGAGACCCTGCGCAATCCCGACGTGCCCGACTATCCTTATCGCCGCGAACTCGAATGGCTGCGCGACTTTGCTGCCGTACTCGAAGCGGGGCGGGGCAAAGCCGACAATGTGGATCGCGTCGACTACAACTTCAAGCTCGACGGCGAGCACATCAGCATCGTCCCGCGCAAGCGCGGCAGCCCGATCGACAAGGTGGTCTCCGAACTGATGATTTTCGCCAACGCGCACTGGGGCGGCTGGCTGGCCGAAAAGCGCGTGCCCGGCATCTACCGTGCCCAGGCCAACGGCAAGACACGCATGACGACGTCCCCCGACCCCCACGTGGGCCTCGGCGTCGACCAGTATGCGTGGTCGTCCTCGCCGCTGCGGCGCTACGTCGACCTGGTCAACCAGCGACAGCTGATCAGCATCGTGCAAGGAGCCGATCCGGTGTATCCCCCGAGGAGCGAGCAATTGTTCTCGACCGTACGCGACTTCGAGCTGGCTTACGACGCCTACAATGAATTCCAGCGGCGGCTCGAACGCTACTGGATGCTACGCTGGCTGATCCAGGAAAACGTCCATGAAGTTACCGCCAGCGTGATCCGCGAAGACCTGGTTCGCTTCGACAACTTGCCGATGGTGACGCGTGCACCCTCGGTGATGGGCATCGCGCCGGGATCGAACGTGCGGCTGGCCATTTCCAGCATCGATTTGCTGGACATCGGTTTTCATGCCGAGTATCTGGAGACGGTCGCCCTGCCGCCTGACAGCGCCGCCGTCGTTCCGTAGAATCCAGCTTGTCCGATCATATCGAGTCCATGGTGTCTTCTGCTCCTGCCCCGTCTCCCGCTCTCGCCGCGCCCTCCAAACAGGGCACGCGCATGGCGCTGGCCCTGCTGGCGTCGGCGGCGGTGCATGGCATGGTGCTCTCGACCCAGTTCGTGCATGTCAATCCGCACTTGTTCGAGGATCCCAATCTGCCGATGGAGGTGGTGCTGGTCAACGCCAAAAGCGTGGACTCCCCGCTCAATCCCGACGCACTGGCACAGGTGAACCTGGCAGGCGGCGGCAACACCGATGAAGACCGCCGGCTGAAAAGCCCGCTTCCCGCCAGCGCCAGAACCCAGACCGGGGCCGAGGAAGCCGCCTTGCAGGCAAAGGTGGCCTCCCTCGAACAGCAGGCCAAAACCCTGTTGAGCCAACTGAAGCCCGACGCTCAACTGCACACCCCGCCGCCGGTAGAACCCCCCGCTCCCGTCCAGCCCACTGTCGACGCCAGCCAACTCAACGAACAGGCACGCGAAATGGCGCAACTGCAGGCGCGCATCTCGCAGCAATGGGATGAATACCAGAAACGTCCCAAGCGCGCCTTCGTCGGGGCCAACACACGCGAATACGACTTCGCACGCTACGTCGAGGACTGGGTCACCAAGGTCGAGCGCATCGGCAACGTCAACTATCCCGAGGCTGCGCGCCGCCAGGGCATTTACGGCAGCCTGAGACTGACCGTATCGATCTATGCCAACGGCCGCATCGAGAAAGTCGACATCGATCGTTCGTCCGGTTCCAAGATCCTCGACACCGCCGCCACCAAGATCGTCGAGCTCGCCGCCCCCTACGCGCCCTTTCCCGACGAGATGCGGAAAAAGGTCGACATCCTGTCGATCACCCGCACCTGGACCTTCACGCGCTCCGATCAGCTCGTCGGGACTGACTGAATTCCGTCATTGCCACCGTTCGCAGGGCCGGGCACCACGCCGCGACCGTCTCACCAATCCACAAAAAAACATATTAATCAATATTTTACAGACATCCGCCTCCCGAGGCATGCATGTTGCTGTATTCAGGCAAAGCCGGCTGCAGGACCCATCCCCTGGCCGCGCCGAATGACAGGAGCAGACATGACGCTATTCAATCGATTTGCCGCCATCCTGGGTATTGCCCTGGTTTCCGCCCAGGCGCACGCCGTAGACGTTTCCTTCACCTCGGGCGCCGGACTCGCCCAGAGCTATGGGAACACCTACACCACCACGGTGGATGGCCTGACGATCTCGGCCAGCGCCTGGTCGAGCACGGCACGCGCCAACCAGTTCGAACAGGCTGCCCTGACGCTCACGCCGGGCTTCGGCCTGGGCGTATGCAGCAGCCAGGAAAAGGCCAATTGCACGGCCAAGAATTTTGCCGACGCGCTGGGCAACAAGGGCGCCGATGATTTGATCCTGTTCAGTTTCTCCCGCACGGTCAATCTGCAGTCCCTGTCCATGATCCAGTCCGGCGGCGACTCCGACCTCAGCCTCTGGGCCGGCACCGGTGCTTTCAGTCCGGCCGGGCTGAAGGCCGGTCTGATTGGCACGGCAACCTTGTATGACAACACCAGCAATGTGAACACCGTCAAAACCGTCAGCCTCGCCGGTTTCACCGGAAGCTACGACTGGATTGCGGTGGCCGCCCGGATCGGCCAGAACAACGACTTTGCCAAGCTGCAATCCCTGACGATCAATCCCGTGGCCCAGCCGGTACCGGATGCCGCCACCTGGATGACGATGCTGGCCGGTCTGGGGCTGGTCGGCTTTCGCGTGAGCAGGCGCCAAGCCTGAACCCCAGGCCGCAATCGACAACAACCCGCCTCCAGGCGGGTTTTTTCATGCCTTCCAGGTGCGCCTCGCCAGCCGGCCTGGGATATTTGTTATCTTTATCACGTGATAAAATGTTTGATTGTTCTAATATTTTCATTTAATTCCGCTTCTGGAGACTGTCATGCACACCGGCACCACCCTTACCCAGTTCATCATTGAAGAACAGCGCCGCACCGCCGGCGCCACCGGCGACTTCACCTCGCTGCTGAACGACGTCGTCACCGCCTGCAAGGCCATTTCCAACGCCGTGAACAAGGGCGCGCTGCTGGGCGTGATGGGCGCGCTGGATTCGGAGAACGTGCAGGGCGAAACGCAGAAGAAGCTCGACGTCATCACCAACGACATCATGATCCGCTCCAACGAGTGGGCAGGCCACCTGGCCGGCATGGCGTCCGAGGAAATGGACGACGTGTACGCCATCCCCAGCCAGTACCCGCTGGGCAAGTACCTGCTGGTGTTCGACCCGCTCGACGGCTCGTCGAACGTCGACGTCAACATCTCGGTCGGCACCATCTTCTCGATCCTGAAAGCGCCGGTCGCCGGCCGCGCCGCCAAGGCCGAGGACTTCCTGCAGCCCGGCACCCAGCAGGTCTGCGCCGGCTACGCGATCTACGGCTCGTCGACCATGCTGGTGCTGACCTTCGGCCACGGCACCAACGGCTTCACGCTCGATCGTGACGTCGGCGAGTTCGTGCTGACCCACCCCGCCATGAAAATCCCGACCGAAACCAAGGAATTCGCGATCAACGCGTCCAACATGCGTTTCTGGGAAAAGCCGGTGCAGCGCTACGTCGACGAGTGCCTGGCCGGCAAGACCGGGCCGCGCGGCAAGGATTTCAACATGCGCTGGGTGGCCTCGATGGTCGCCGAAGTGCACCGCATCCTCACCCGCGGCGGCATCTTCATGTACCCCAAGGACACCAAGGATCCCGCCAAGGCCGGCAAGCTGCGCCTGCTGTACGAGGCCAATCCGATGGCCTTCATCGTCGAGCAGGCCGGCGGCGCCGCCACCACCGGTTACCAGCGCATCCTCGACCTGGCACCGGAAGGGCTGCACCAGCGCGTGCCGGTCATTCTGGGTTCCAAGACCGAAGTCGACACCGTGACGGGCTACCACCACGAAAAAGCTGCTTGAGTCCCGCCTCGATGCAGGATTAAAAAAGCCGGGCTGTGCCCGGCTTTTTTTCGTGCTGCGCTCCCCCTATGCCGCCACCCGACGCAGGCCGGCACGCATCAACCGGATGCAGTCATCCGGCGGCAGGGGCCGGCTGAACAGATAGCCCTGGGCCTGATCGCAATGATTGGTTCGCAGATAAGCCAGTTGCGCGTCGGTCTCGACGCCTTCCGCGACCACGGTCAACCCGAGGCTACCGGCCAGCGCAATGATGGTGCGCACGATGGCGGTGTCGTTTTCGTCGCCAGGAATGTCACGTATGAACGAACGGTCGATCTTCAGGCAATGGATGGGAAAACTCTTCAGGTAGCTGAGCGAGGAATAGCCGGTACCGAAATCGTCCACGGCGATACGCAGACCCAGCCGCTCCAGTTCGGTCAGAACGGTCGCCGCGGTCGCCAGATTGTCCATGATCGACGATTCGGTGATCTCCAGCTCCAGGTCGCTCGCCGCCAACCCGGTGTCGCGCAGGGCCGCGCTGACTTCCTCCGCCAGGTCCTTTTGGCGAAACTGGCGGGTCGAGAGGTTGACCGCCATGGTGCCGGCCAGCAAGCCCGCGTCCTGCCAAGCGCGCATTTGACGACAGGCCTCGCGCATCACCCAGTCGCCAATCGGCAGAATGAGGCCGGTGTGCTCGGCAACCGGAATGAATTCTTCGGGGCTGACCATGCCCAGTTCCGCCGACTGCCAGCGCAACAGCGCTTCCCACCCGATCAGGCGACCTGTCCGGATTTCCAGCTTGGGTTGGTAGTGCAGCGTCAGTTCCTTGTGCTCCAAGGCCTGCTTGAGGCGCGCCTCAAGCAGCACACGGCGCTGCATTTCTTCGGACAGATCGTGGCTGAACACCCGGAAGCAATTGCGGCCGGCCGATTTGGCACGATGCAGGGCAAGGTCGGCATAGCGCATCAAGATGCTGGCCGATTCGCCGTCGGCCGGATAACTGACGATACCGATGCTGACCCCGATTCCCAGGCGGTCGTTGCCGATATCGAATTCCCGCCCCATGGCGTCCAGCAGGGTCTGTCCCACCTGCTTGGCCTGTTCGGCGGAGGTGTTTTCCAGCAGGATCACGAATTCGTCGCCGCTGAAACGAGCCAGGAAGGCGGAAGGAGGCAGGCTCGTCCGGATGCGTCCGGCAACCGCCACCAGCAACAGGTCGCCGTATTCGTGGCCCAGCGTGTCATTCACGTTCTGGAAATAGTCGAGATCCAGCAGCATCACCGTACAGGGTGCCGCCTCATTGCAGGTGAGGACGGACTGGTTGAGCCGTTCGCCGAATGCGGTCCGGTTCGGCAATCCGGTCAGATCGTCATGCGTAAGCATATGGCGCATCTGGCGGAACGGGCGGCTCACCGCTTCGGCATAGATCGCGCGATAGAGAAAATAATAGGCAAATACCTTGTAGGTATGTCCCAGCAGGTTGGCCGTACTGCTCACCTGCACATACACGACGAAGAACAGCTCGGCCGCCGCCATCAGCAGCAGGGCCAGCATCAGGCTCTCGAAATCGCAGTGGGTGATGCGCGTGCGACGCAAGTACAGCAGGACGGCAATCGCCAGGTAAAGGCCGAACACCCCCCATTCGAGCGCCACTTTGAGCGGGGTCAATTCCTCGCCCATGACATACATCGCAGGAATGGCGTGGGGCGAAGCCAGCAGCCCGTACGACAAACTCCCCAACATTAGCAGAACGACCATCCAGCCGTAGCGGCTGGCGGGAACACGCGTGGCGGGGGTCTCCGGAAGCAGCACATACGCCAGCAGTCCGATCCCAGCCGCCAGGCGGCCGCACAGCCAGAACAGGATGGCTTTGTGGGGGGAATTCGGACTGACCAGGTCCGGCATGCCGATATAGGACAGGAAATGAAGGGTGTCGAACAACGCCACCGCAAGGAACGCGCAGCCCAATGCCACGGAACGGATCGAGCGCAAGGTTTCCTGTACGCCGTGGCCGGTAAAGAAAACCAGCGCGGCCACGATGACGGCAAAGATTTCCATCATCGAATGGACCGCCAGGAAAGCCGGGGCCGAGAGCGTCAGTTGATTGGCTGGAAATGCCTGCCACAGCAGCAAAGGGATGCTCGCGGACAGCAGCAGTATGCCGGCGAGGCGGTGTGTGTCTTGTCCTGACATTAAAGCAGGCGATCCTCTCTTGACTGGAGGGTTGCACAATTAACCATACTACTGACGTAAGTATTTCGGTTTTGCCGGCTGCGGTCAATGTCGGCATGCCCAATGCCGGCCCGCAGAACGCGTGTCGATTGTCTTATGGGCGTTGCCTGTCGGCCCACGGCGAGCGATCGCGGTGGGCCTGCGGCTTTACGGTGCTTCCGGCGGTTTCGAAGCCGGCGACGGATGGTGGGACGGCAGATGGACATTGTCGTAGCGCGTGGCATGCGGATGCGCATCGATCTCTTCCGTCTTGGCTTGCAGCCGCCTGTCGGACACCCAGTGGAAAAAGAGCGGAATGAAGAACACCGCGAGGAACGTGGCAGCCAACATGCCGCCAACGACGCCGGTGCCGACTGCATGACGTGCACCGGCGCCCGCGCCGGTCGAAATCGCCAGCGGCAGCACGCCGAGAATAAAGGCGAGCGAAGTCATCAGGATGGGACGGAAACGCAGGCGGGCAGCTTCGAGCGCAGCCGAAACACTGGAATAGCCTTCCTGTTTCTTCAGCACGGCGAACTCGACAATCAGGATCGCGTTCTTCGCCGCAAGCCCCAGCAAGGTCACCAGACCGATCTGGAAATACACGTCGTTGGACAGTCCGCGCAGCCACACCGCTGCCAGCGCGCCGAAGGTGCCGAAGGGGAGCGCCATCAGCACGGCAAACGGCAGCGTCCATTTTTCATACTGCGCCGCAAGGATGAGAAACACCATCAGTACCGCCAAACCCAGCGCAATGCCCGACGTCCCGCTCGAACGCTTCTCCTGGAACGAGGCGCCGGTCCATTCGTAGCTGAAGTCGGGCGGCAGGACTTTTTTCGCTATTTCGTCGATGATGGCAAGCGACTGGCCCGAACTGACCCCAGGCACCGCGCTGCCCATGATCTTGACCGCCTGAGAATTGTTGTAACGGTCGAGCGTTTCCGGGCCGGACGAGAAGCTGATTTTGGCCAGGGCCGACATCGGCACCATCTCGCCGGACGCGTTGGGCACGAACAGCGCCGACACGTCCTGCGGCGTCTTCCGCGCGCCCGGCTCGGCCGCCATCAACACCTGCCAGGTGCGGCCATACTTGTTGAAATCGTTGACGTAATACGAACCCAGCGTGGCCGACAAGGTCGTGAACACGTCGTCGATCTTGACGCCCAGCATCTTCGCCTTTTCGCGGTCGACGTCGACATACAGCTGCGGCACGTGCGGCCGCCACAGCGTCAGCACCTGCGCGAGCCGCTTGTCCTGGCGCGCAGCGGCGAGAAAGGCATCGGCCACCTGAGACAGTTTCTGCGGACCGCCCTCGCCCTTGTTCTGGATGTAGAACTCGAATCCACCGGCATTACCCAGGCCGAAGATCGGCGGGGGCGCGAAGGCCAGCACGAGTGCCTCACGGATACCCGACGTCGCCCCCATCATCTCGCCGACCATCTGCTGGATGGTCTTCTTGCGCTCGTCCCAATGACGCGCGGCGACGAAGATGGTCGCGGCACTATTACGGAAACCGCCGCCGAGGAAGTCGAGCCCGGCGAAGGCAACCACGTGCTGGACGGCCGGGTCCTTGCGCACGATCGCATCGACCTGTTTGACCACGGCTTCGGTACGCGACAGCGCCGAGCCGTCCGGCAGGTAGACCGCGCTGATGTAGTAGCCCTGGTCTTCGTCCGGCACCAGGCTGCCGGGCGTGAACTTCCACAGAGTGACGGCCGCGGCAATCATCAGGATGTAAATCGAGAGCGCGACGAGCGAGCGTCGCATGAGGAATTTCACCCCGCCTTGGTAATGCCGGGTCATGCCTGCGAAACCCCGGTTGAACGCGCGGAAAAAACGCCCGGGTTCGTGCGGCTTCTCGCCCTTGAGCAGGGCCACGCACAACGCCGGGGTCAGGGTCAGCGCGACAAGACCTGAAATCACCACCGAAATCGCGATCGTCGCCGCGAACTGCCGGTACAGCTCGCCGGTCAGGCCGCCGAGAAAGGCGATGGGAACGAACACCGCGCACAATACCAGCACGATCGCGATCACGGGCCCGGTGACCTCGCGCATCGCCAGCAGCGCCGCTTCGCGCGGGGTCTTCTTGTGCTCGTGGATGATGCGCTCGATGTTTTCCAGTACCACAATGGCATCGTCGACCACGATGCCGATGGCGAGCACCATGCCGAACAGTGTCAGCGTGTTGATCGAATAGCCGAGCAACAGCAGGCCGACGAAGGTGCCCAACAGCGACACAGGCACGGCAAGGACGGGGATGAGCGTCGCGCGCCAGTTCTGCAGAAAGAGGAACACCACCAGCACGACCAGCAGGATCGCCTCGCCCAGGGTTTTCACCACCTCGCGGATCGACACTTCGACAAAGCGCGTGGTGTCATAGGGCACGGCGTAGTCGAGGCCGGGCGGGAATTTCTTTTTCAGTTCCTCGACCGTACGGGTCACTTCGTCGCCCACTTCGAGCGCATTGGCGCCGGGCTGCAGGAAGATGCCCACCAGCGTCGCGGGTTTGCCGTTGTAGAGCCCCGCAAAATCGTAATCCTTGGAGCCGAGCTCGACTCGCGCGACATCTTTCAGGTACAGCATCGAGCCGTCGGTATTCGCACGCACGACGATATTCTCGAATTCCTTGGGGTCGGCAAGCCGTCCCTTGGCGGTCAGCGAATACACCAGCGCCTGCCCGTTGTCGACCGGCGGCTGGCCGATCTTGCCGGGCGCGAACTGGGCGTTCTGCTCGTTGATCGCGCGCGTGAGATCGGCCACGGTCACGCCCAGCTGGGCCATGCGGTCGGGCTTGAGCCAGATTCGCATGGCGTAGTCCTTGGCGCCGAAAATCTGCACGTTGGTCGTGCCGGGAATGCGCTTCAGGCGATCCAGCACATTGAGCGTGACGTAGTTGCTGGTGTACAGATCGTCATAGCGACCATCGGGCGAGAGGAACGCGAGCACCTGCAGGAAAGCGGACGAGCCTTTCTCCACAGTCACGCCCTGGCGGCGCACTTCTTCCGGCAGCCGGGCCTCGGCCTGCTTGACCCGGTTGTTGACGTTGAGCGCGGCCTTGTCGACGTCGGAACCGATCTCGAACGTCACCTGGATTTCCAGGACGCCGTTCGAAGCCGAGGTCGAGCTCATGTACATCATGTCCTCGATGCCGTTGATCGCGTTTTCCAGCGGCGCCGCGACGGTCTGTTCCAGCACCGTCGCCGAAGCGCCCGGATAGACCGCGCGCACCGTGACCACCGGCGGTGCGATCTCGGGATATTGCGCGATCGGCAACACGCGCATCGCCAGCAGTCCGGCGAGCACGATCAGGATGGAGATCACGACCGAAAAGATCGGCCGGTCGATGAAGAAGCGCGAGAACATGAGCGTTCCTTATGGTTTCGTGGCGGCGGGCGGCGCAGCCGCAGCCTTCGGTTCGGCCCCGGCTTCAGAGGGCGCGACGGGCATGCCCGGGAAGAAGATCCGTGCCATGCCATCGACCACGACCTTATCGCCGGACTTCAGCCCGCTTTTGATCACCCAGCGGCCGGTACCCTTGCCGGGCTCGCCGCCGCCTACCCACGCGCCCACTTCGACCGGGTGGGGCAACGCGACGGTCATCCCCTTCTCGGCTGGCGTGGCCACGTAGACGAACTTGCCGGTCGGGCCATCCTGCACCGCGGGCTGAGGCACGGTAATCGCATCGGGCAACTGCCCGCCTTCGACGACCACCCGTACGAATTGCCCGGGTTTCAAGGCGCCATCGGCATTGGCAAACTCGGCCCGCATGTCGAATGCGCCGGTTTGCGAATTCGCCTTGTAATCGCTGAAGTTGAGCGTGCCGGTGGCCGCGATCCGCGTCCCGTCGGCAAGCACAAGACGAACGTGTTGCCGGCCCTGTTCCAGCGTCCCGTCGGCACGCTGCTTCTCCAGCGCCAGGCGTGCGTCCTCGCCGATCGAGAAGCGCGCATAGATGGGGGCGATCTGCGCCAACGTGGTGAGCGCGGGCCCCGTGGGACTCACCAGCGCACCTTCGACCTGGAGCGCGCGACCCATCACGCCCGTCAGCGGGGCGCGAATATCGGTGTAGCCGAGGCTGATGCGCGCGTTGGCCAAGTTCGCCTCAGCCGTGCGCACGCCCGCCTCGGCCACTGCGAGCGCAGTCTGTGTGGCATCCAGCGCGCGCGCGCTGACGAACCCTTGCGCCGCTAGCGCCCGGTTGCGGTCCAGTTCCAGCTTGGCTTCCGCGAGCAAGGCCTGCCGGTTGGCGAGTTCGGCATTCGCCGCCCGAACCTGCGCGGCAAAGCTGGCGGCGTCGAGCTTGTACAACAGGGCACCCGCCTTGACCGGTGCGCCTTCCTGAAAATAGCGATGCTCGATGACGGCCGCGACGCGCGGCCGGATCTCCACTTCCCGCGAGGCTTCCAGTCGCCCGACATATTCGAAGTTGATCGGCACCACTTGCGGCGTCGCCGCTTCCACGGTCACCTGCGCAGGGGGGGGTGCTCCGCCGCCCTGTTGTGCCGTTTCATGTTGTCCGCACGCTGTGAGCAGAGCGCTCAAGCCCACAACCACTACCCCGGAAAATCGGTGCATGGTGCCCCCTGAAATTATTTGTACCTCGCCATCATAAAAGCATACATACATGAATGTAAATTGCGGGCACTGGTCATTTGTTGGACAATTCGGCGCATGGTCAGAAAAACCCGTGTAGATGCGCTCGCCACCCGTGACGCCCTGCTTGCCGCCGCGCTCCAGGTATTTCGCGAACGCGGCGTCACACGCACAAGGCTCTCCGACGTCGCCGAGCGCGCCGGGGTGACACGGGGAGCCATCTACTGGCATTTCAAGGACAAGGCCGAATTGTTCCAGGCCGTCTGCGAGCGCGGCACCCTGCCCGTGGAAGCGCTCCTGGCCCAAGCCAGCCAGAATGCGCAGCGCGACCCGCTGGCCATGGTCCGCCAGCTTGCCCTGATGGCACTCACCCAATTGGCCCAGCATGCCGACACCCAGGCCATGTTCGACGTGATCTTCCACAAATGCGAATTCACTGAGGAACTGGCGCCGGTAGTTGCGAAAAACGATGCCGACCGCACCGCCTGCCTGTCGCAGGTGCAGCAACTCTTCGACCAGGCCGTTGCCTGCGGCCAATTACCGCCCACCACCGACACCTTTCTGGCGACCCATGGCCTACACGCCTATATGGTCGGCCTGATGCACGAATGGGTGCTGAATCCCGAGAGCTACGACCTCGCCGTGTGTGCCGAACCGCTGATCGACTGCTATCTGGCCGGACTGGCCGCCCGCCCGCCCATCTGCCGGCCGGTCGCCGGCTAGACCGAACGCGCCGACACGATGGTCTTGAACAGCGCCAACGCCTGCACGCGCTGGCGCGCATGCTCGACGATGGGCGCAGGATAGGTCTGTCCGACGATCACGCCAAGGCGCATCTGTTCTCCGACTGGCAACTTCCACGGTACATGGATGAATTTTTCCGGTACCTGGGCGAGTTCGGGCACGTAACGGCGGATGAACACGCCTTGCGGGTCGAATTTCTCGGATTGCGCCAGCGGATTGAAGATGCGGAACCAGGGCTGGGCATCGCAGCCCACCGAGGCCGCCCACTGCCAGCCACCGCTGTTGGCGGCGAGATCGTAATCGATCAGCCTGTCGGCGAAGTAGCGCTCGCCGAGCCGCCAATCGACCAGCAGGTCCTTGGTCAGGAACGAAGCCGCGACCATGCGTAGCCGGTTATGCATGTAGCCGGTCTGATTGAGCTGGCGCATTGCCGCGTCTATCAGTGGATAGCCTGTACGCGCCTCGCACCAGGCCTCGAAATGCCCCGGCGGATTCGGCCACGGCAGCGCGTCGTACTGCGGCTTGAAAGTGTGGCCCGCCGCGACGTCGGGACGATGCCAGAGGATCTGGTGGTAGAAGTCGCGCCAGATCAGCTCGGACAGCCAGGTCTGCGCCCCATGTCCACCCTGCTGCCAGGCTGCCGCGGCAAGCTGGCGGATGGACACCGTGCCGAAGCGCAGGTGCGCCGACAGATACGACGGCCCCTTGCGTGCAGGAAAATCGCGCGCGGCCTGATAACGGTCGATCCGCTGCAGGAAATCCCCGAACAACTGCGCGCCGCCCGACATGCCTGTCGGGAACCCGAGCTCGCGCAGATTGGTGGGGGCGAACCCCATTTCCCGCAAGGAGGGAATCGGTGTCGACAATGCTGACAGCTGGCCGGCATACGTTTCAACCGGATAGGCTTGCAAATGAGAGGGCGTCAGTTTTTTCAGCCAGGCATTCTTGTAGGGAGTAAAGACGCTGTAAGGGGTACCGTTGGCTGTAAGCACGTCCCCACGTTCGAAGATGACTGCATCCTTGTAGTGGTGGGCGGCCCTGCCATGCGCATGCAGGGCGGTTTCGACAGCCGCGTCACGCGCCAGGGCGACCGGGTCGTCATCGTGATTGAAGAACACGGCATCGACCCCGAGTTCGGCTGCCAGTCGGACGATCTCGTCGCGGGCCACGCCATGCCGCACGACAAGCCCGCCACCCCGGGCCTGCAGGGCGCGCTGCAACTCGGTGACGCAGGCGTGGATGAACTCGACTCGCCGGTCGGCCCGACCGGGAAGCGCATCCAGGATGTCGCGGTCGAATACGAACACGCAGACCACCTGCCGCGCGCACTTGAGCGCGTGATAAAGCGCAGCGTGATCGAAATCCCTCAGGTCGCGGCGAAACCACACCAGGGCACGGGCATATTCAGGCATGGGACGAGATGGTCGCTATAGTGGAAAGGCAAGTTGAAAAAAGTGGTGCTTGCCGGATTTGAGGCAGATTACAATGGGAACGCAACCATGGATACCGTCAACCTGACCCACAACTTCCTGATCGCCATGCCCGGCATGGTCGATCCCAATTTCAACGGCACCTTGACCTATATCTGCGACCACAGCGACCAGGGCGCGCTCGGCGTGGTGGTCAACCGCCCGATCGACCTGGATCTGTCGACGCTGTTCGAGCAGATCGGCCTGTCGCTGCCGGAACGCCTGCACCACGACACCGTATATTTCGGCGGCCCGGTGCAGACCGAGCGCGGATTCGTGCTGCACACGCCGCCGCTCACCTTCAGCTCCACGCTCACCGTCAACGACGCGGTCAGCCTCACCACCTCGAAGGACGTGCTCGAAGCCGTGAGCCAGGGTGCGGGGCCGGAAAAATTCATGGTGTCGCTGGGCTATGCGGGCTGGTCGGCCGGCCAGCTGGAAGACGAGATCAAGCAGAATGCGTGGCTGTCGGTGGCCGCCGATCCGCAGGTGATCTTTGACCTGGCCCCCGAAGAGCGCCTGCCTGCCGCGATGAAGCTGCTGGGCATCGACTTCGCCAGCCTGTCAGAAGAAGCCGGGCACGCTTGAATCCGGAGCATACCCACGGCACGGTGCTGGCCTTCGACTTGGGTTTGAAGCGCACCGGCGTGGCCTCGGGCGATCTGTCGATCGGGATCGCGCATCCCCTCACCGTCATTCAGGCCGACTCGACCGATGCCCGGGTCACCGCCATCGGCAAGCTCATGGCCGAATGGCAGCCGGTTTTACTGGTGTTGGGCCTGCCCACCCACGCCGACGGCAGCGAACATGAGATGACGCGGGTGGCCAGAAACTTCGCGCGCAAATTAGAATCCCGCTTCAATCTCCCGGTTTTTCTGGTGGACGAACGCCACACCAGCACGGCAGCCGAATCCGAGCTCCATGCACGCGGCATCCACGGCAAGAAAAACAAGGCGCTGACGGACGCCGTCGCCGCTCAACTCATACTGCAAGGGTTTTTCGATGCACGCCTCACTGCCTGACGCCAATACACTGATCGCGCGGCTCGCCGACGCCATCGCCCCCACCCTCACGCCCGACACGCTGATCGTCGGCATCCACACCGGCGGCGTATGGGTAGCCGAGCGCCTGCACGGATTGCTGCAGTGCGTCCAACCGCTCGGCACGCTCGATATTTCGTTCTACCGCGACGATTTTTCGCGCATCGGCCTGCACCCGCAGGTCAAACCTTCCAACCTGCCCTTCGATCTGGAAGGCCGCGCCATCCTGCTGGTCGACGACGTGCTGCACACCGGGCGCACAGTGCGCGCGGCGATGAACGAACTGTTCGACTACGGCCGCCCGGCCTCGATCCGGCTGGCCGTCCTGATCGACCGCGGCGGCCACGAACTGCCGATCCGCCCCGATTTCGCCGGCCTGACGATCACCGTGCCCGACCATCAGAACATCAATCTTTCCCGCCTCGACGATGGCCATCTGACCCTCAGCCTTGCATGAACCTACAACTCACCCAAGACGGCAGGTTGCGCCACCTGCTCACCCTCGACGGCCTGCCGCGCGCCATCATCACGCAAATCCTCGATACCGCAGAATCCTTCATGGACGTGGGCGAGCGCGAGGTGAAGAAAGTCCCGCTGCTGCGCGGCAAATCGATCTTCAATCTGTTCTTCGAGCCCTCGACGCGCACCCGCACCACCTTTGAAATCGCCGCCAAACGCCTGTCCGCCGACGTGGTCAATCTCAACATCGCGACCTCCAGCCAGACCAAGGGCGAAGCGATCCTCGACACCGTCGACAATCTCTCCGCCATGCATGCCGATATGTTCATCGTGCGCCACTCGCAATCGGGTGCGGCACATTTCATCGCACAGCACGTTGCGCCGCACATCTCGGTGGTGAACGCGGGTGACGGCCGCCACGCACATCCCACGCAAGGCCTGCTCGACATGTTCACCATCCGCCGCTTCAAGGGCGAGTTTCACAATCTGACCGTGGCCATCGTCGGCGACGTACTGCATTCGCGCGTGGCGCGGTCGCAGATTCATGCGCTGACCACGCTTGGCGTACCGGAAGTCCGCGTCATCGGCCCGAAAACCCTGCTGCCGACCGGAGTCGAACAGATGGGCGTCAAGGTGTTCCACGACATGGAAGCCGGCCTGCGTGGCTGCGATGTCGTCATCATGCTGCGCCTGCAGAACGAGCGCATGAAAGGCGCACGGCTGCCCAGCGCGCAGGAATACTTCAAATTTTTCGGACTGACGCCGGAGAAACTCGCACTCGCCAAACCGGATGCCATCGTGATGCATCCCGGGCCGATGAATCGCGGCGTCGAAATCGCGTCCGAAGTCGCCGACGGCCCGCAGTCGGTGATCCTGCCGCAGGTGACCTACGGCATCGCGGTGCGCATGGCGGTGATGGCAATGCTGGCAGGGACGGGGAACGCATGAAGATCCATATCAAAAACGGCCGCGTGATCGACCCGATGAGCGAACGCGACGAAGTCGCCGACATATTCATTGCGGCGGGCAGGATCGTCGCCATCGGCCAGGGACCTGCCGACTTCCACGCCAACCGCACGATCGACGCCAGTGGCCTGATCGTCTGCCCCGGCCTGGTCGATCTGTCGGTGCGGCTGCGCGAGCCCGGCTTCGAGTACAAGGCCACGCTCGAATCGGAAATGCTCGCCGCCGCCGCAGGCGGGATCACGTCGCTCGCCTGCCCGCCCGACACCGACCCCCCCCTGGATGAGCCCGGCCTGGTGGAGATGCTGAAATTCCGTGCCAAGAACCTTCCGGGACCGCGCGTGTACCCGATCGGTGCGATGACGCAAAAACTCGAAGGGCAGATGCTGACCGAGATGGCCGAACTGACCGAAGCCGGCTGCCGCGCCTTCACTCAGGCCGATGCGCCGCTAACCGACACCTTGGTTTTGCTGCGCGCGATGGAATACGCCGCCACCTTCGATTTCAGCCTGTGGCTGCGCCCTCAGGACGTGTCGCTGGCGCGCGGCGGGGTCGCGCACGATGGGGCGGTCGCCACGCGGCTGGGGCTTCAGGGCATTCCGGCGCTGGCCGAAACGGTGGCGCTGTCGACCATTCTGCAACTGGCGCGCGAGACCGGTGCACGCATTCATCTTGCCCGCCTGTCGACGCGCGATGGCATTGCGATGGTGCGCGCAGCCAAGGCACAGGGAATCGCCGTGACCTGCGACGTGGCCTGTACCCATGTACACTTGTCGGAAAACGATCTCATCAGCTTCGATTCGCATCTGCACCTGGTGCCGCCACTCAGAAGCCTGCGCGACCGCGACGCCATCCGCGAGGCCTTGCGCGACGGCTCCGTCGATGCGCTGTGCTCCGACCATACCCCGGTCGACGAGGACGTGAAGCAAGTGCCCTTCGGCGAATCGGCCCCGGGCGCCTCGGGCGTCGAACTGCTGTTGCCGCTGACGTTGAAGTGGGCGCGCGAGATGGGCGTACCGCTGATGCGCGCGCTCGACCTGATTTCCTGGAAACCGTCACAAATTCTCGGCGTATCCGGCGGCAACCTGTCGGTCGGCGGTTATGCCGACCTCTGTATATTCGACGAGTCCGCCGAATGGGTCGTGACGTCCAAAACCCTGACCAGCCAGGGCGACAACACCCCTTTCCTCGATCATCCGATGCAAGGCCGGGTACGCTACACAGTAATCGACGGCCATATCGACTTTGAAGCACCCCGCTAGCCGCGGCGACCTGCATGGCGGATAAGCGTTCCGCCATGCGTCGCGTTCTTCTCATGCCGCTGCTGCTCAGCCTGCTAGCCGGCGCGGCAGCCGTCGCCGGATTCGCGCCGTTCGAACTCTGGCCCCTACCCATACTGAGCCTGGCCGTACTGTTCGTGCAGCTGTCGCGCGCGCCCTCCAGGCGGGCCGGATTTCTGACCGGCCTGGTTTGGGGGCTGGGATTTTTCCTGGCCGGCGTGAGCTGGGTATTTGTCAGCCTGTGGGTATACGGCGGCATGCCCATGTGGCTGGCCGGACTTGTCACTTTCTTGTTCTGCGCATTCCTCGCGCTGTTTCCGGCGACGGTCGGTGCACTGCAGGCCGGGTGGCGTCACACACCTGCGCTCCGGACCATGCTGCTGCTTCCACTTGCCTGGAGTGTGCTGGAATGGACGCGCGGCTGGATCTTCACCGGCTTCCCCTGGCTGGTTGCGGGTTACTCGCAAGTACCCAACGGCCCGTTGGCGGGTTACGCCCCGCTCGTCGGCGTGTACGGCATCTCGTTTCTGCTGGCGCTGATCGCAGGCCTGCTGGCGTGGGGCGTGACGCCGCGCACATCGCCGGCGTCGCGCGTCTGGGCGGCGACGGCCATCGTGGCACTGGGGATCGGCGGCCAAGCCTTGCGCGGCATTCAATGGACCACACCTGATGGGGCGCCGACTTCTGTTGCGCTGCTGCAAGGCAACATCCCGCAGGACATGAAGTGGCAACCCAACAAAACCCGCGCCACGCTGGAGAGCTACGCGCGCATGGCCGTAGCCGCACCCGCGCGCCTGATCGTATTGCCGGAAACGGCGCTGCCGCTGTTCGAGTCCGAACTCCCGGCCGCCTATCGCGATGACCTGGTTGCCCTCGGCCAGCGCAACGGCGGCGATGTGCTGGCCGGGCTGCCGACCGGTTCGTTCGATGGCGCCTACTACAACAGCGTCGTCAGTTTCGGCAGCGCGCCCAGCCAGCGTTACAGCAAGGTGCACCTGGTGCCGTTCGGCGAATACATCCCGCTGAAAGCGGTGTGGAGCTGGGTCATCGAAGTGCTGCACATCCCGCTCTCCGATTTCGCGCGCGGCGCCATCGACCAGCGCCCGCTCGCCATCGGCGGCCAGCGGGTGGCAGCCGACATCTGCTACGAGGACGCGTTCGGCGAGGAGATCATCCGCCAGCTACCGGAAGCGAGCGTGCTGGTGAACGTCAGCAACCTGGCCTGGTTCGGCGATTCGCTGGCGCCCTGGCAACATGCGCAGATGTCGCAGATGCGCGCGCTGGAAACCGGACGCATGATGCTGCGCGCGACCAACACCGGCCTCACCGCAATCATCGACGCGAAAGGCCAGGTGCTGGCCAGCCTGCCGCTCTTCACTGCCGGTAGCCTCGCCGGCGAAATCCAGGGCTACGCCGGCAGCACGCCGTATGTGCACTGGGGCAATGCACCGGTGCTGCTGTTATGGGGAATACTGGGAATCGTCCTGCTGGCCGCCGCGCTCTACCCGCGAGCACCCTGAAGGGCATAAAGGGCGGGCCGTGGCTGTACAGCCGCTAAAGCCCTGAAGGACTCCGATCCACTATGGGCTGAGCCTATGTGGAGTCGTATGCGGCAACAGCCACACTCAGGCGGCGGCCCTGACCCGCGTGGCATTGCGGCCACCACGCTTGGCTTCCAGCAAGGCGGCATCGGCGCGTGCCAGCGCCTCGTTTTCCTCACGGTCGTCGCGGCTGAACTCGGACATGCCGCCGCTCCACGACAGCTTCTGCGTCACACCCGGAATGAGCTCGACGCTCTCCGGCATCTTGGCGCGCAGGCGCTCTGCCAGTTCCTGCGCCCGATCAAGCGGCGTGTAGGGGAATACCACGCAGAACTCATCGCCGCCCAAACGAGCGATGAAATCGCTGTTGCGCAGGCAGGTTTTCAACGCGTTGCCGAACTTGATGATGAGTTGATCGCCCGCCTCGTGGCCGAAGGTATCGTTGACCTGCTTGAAATTATCAATGTCGAGAATCAGCAGACTGTGCGTCCAGCCGTCCTTCAGCGTGCCAAACAACTCCTTTTGCTTTTCGTCGAAGCTGCGCCGGTTGTTCACCTTGGACAAATGATCGATCCGGGCCTGCGAGGATACTTCCTTCTGTTTACCCAGCATGACCTTGCCCAGTTTCAGCATGGTCTCGAGTGGCGTCTGAAATTCCGCCAAGCTGACCGGATAGTCTGCACGCAACCGCTGCTGGCGCAGGTCGTTGGTAAATTTCACCAGCATGCGCAGATTGTCGGCAACCCGGTTGCGTACCGCCAGAATGGTGGCCGCCACCAGGATGGCGATGACCAGACTGGCCACCAGCCAGCCCAGCAGGTAAGGCGCGATACTCTCGACCACCGGCGTGACCGGCCGCCATACGGCAATCTGCCAGGGCGTGCCGGCCAACGCGATGAGAGTGGGACGGACGTTCCGCTTGATCGCCTGGTTGCCGCGCCGCATCAGCACCATGGCGGAGTCGCCGCTCCCACTTTGCTGCAATTCGGCATAGGCGGCGGCATCCGGCAACGGCAGGGTATCGAACAGCGCCTGCAGCTGCGGCACGCTCTGTTCGACGATGACATAGCCGAGACGCTTGCCGTCAGCCCCCGTTACCGGATGCGAGAGCGAGAGATTGAAGGTGGCGGTGGCGGTCGCCCCGCTACCGCCACGCCCGGCGCTGGCCAACAGCTTCCGCGTGTCGCCCGGCAGGAAACCGGGCAGCAACTGGCGCTGGCCTTCCGTGACGAACAACACGGTCGCGTCTTGATTCAGCGCTTGCAGGTTGGCGGCCTGTGCCTGACACACGTCGGGCGACGCGCTGGCGAAACACGCCAGTGTCTGCGGATGCGCCGCAATCCGGGCGGCACTGCGCTTCATGGCATCGGCAAGAAACTCGATCTGCGCTGCCATCACCGGTTTGCCCAGTTCTTCCGGCGCCGTTTGTGCCTGCGGCCGCGTCACAAAAATCACGGATGTGACGAGCCCGGCCAGCAGCACCAACGCTGCAGCCAGGATCAGGCCAAACCGTGATATCGACGTATGGGGCATGACTGCGCCAGCCGGCTCCAACCTCTTAGTATTTGTTTCTCCGCAATGACGGGCTTTCCAGCTTCAGGCAACCCGCCGACATGGTCTTGATGCAGCAAATTCCATGCCCTAATGTGCACGCACCCGACAGGCCCGCCTGCCGGGTGCATTTTTTATCGATATGTAAAAATTTCCGACACTACTGTCGGCCCGTGCTACCGAATCCACCCTCACCGCGCTCGCTGCTTGAAAACGCTTCCACCACGTTGAATTCGGCCTGCATGACCGGGACGATGACGAGCTGGGCAAGCCGCTCCATCGGTGTCAGCTCGAACGCCTGCTGTCCGCGATTCCAGGCGGACACCATGAGCTGGCCTTGATAATCGGAGTCGATCAGCCCCACCAGGTTGCCCAGCACGATGCCATGCTTGTGGCCCAAACCGGAACGCGGCAGGATCAGCGCGGCATAACCCGGATCGGCCAGATGGATCGCCATGCCGGTCGGAATCAGCTGGGTTTCGCCTGGTGCCAGTACGATTGGACCATCGATACAGGCACGCAGATCGAGCCCCGCGGCACCCGGCGTGGCGTAATGCGGCAGCTGATCGCGCAGGCGGGCGTCGAGAATCTTCACATCCATCTTCATTTTCGTCGGGATTTCGTCAGTTGAGCAGGGTTGCAAGATGGCGGATCAGGTGTCGCGCCTGGGTAAGTTTGTCGGCACGCGAGAGCGGATGCCTGCCTTGATCGTCGAACAGTACCAACTCGGCACTGTCCTGGCCGAGCGTGTCCTGCGCCAAGTTGCCGACCAGCAGCGGCAGTTTCTTCTTCAGGCGTTTGGCCTCGGCATGTTCGGCCAGCCGTTCGGTCTCCGCGGCAAAGCCCACGCAGAAGGGCGCGTCGGGCAGGGCAGCGACTTCAGCCAGGATGTCGGGGTTGGCAACCAGATTCAGCGTCAGCCCCGCGGCACGTTTCTTGATCTTCTGCGATGCCGCCGCGTCCACCCGGTAATCGGCCACCGCTGCCACTGCGATGAATACGTCGCACGGCAATTCGCGCAGTACGGCATCGCGCATGTCGGCTGCGCTTTGCACATCGACTCGACGCACGCCTGCCGGCATGGCAAGGCAGGTCGGCCCCGAGACCAGGCACACCTCGGCGCCCGCCTCGGCCGAGGCCTGGGCAACCGCGTAGCCCATCTTGCCGGAACTCAGGTTGGTCAGGCCACGCACCGGATCGATCGCCTCGAAGGTGGGGCCGGCTGTGATCACGACCCGCTTGCCTGCCAGCACGCCCTTCCCCAACAGGCCATGCAACGCGACTGCGATGTCGGCCGGCTCCAGCATGCGTCCAAGACCGGTTTCGCCGCAGGCCTGTTCGCCTGCAGCCGGCCCTAGCATCTGCACGCTGTCATCGCGCAATTGCGCAAGATTGCGCTGGGTCGCAGCCGCCGCCCACATTTCGCGGTTCATCGCCGGCGCCACCGCCAGTTTGCAGGCGCGCGCCAGACACAACGTCGTCAAGAGATCGTCGGCCCGGCCGTGAACGAGTTTCGCCAGGAAATCGGCCGAGGCCGGTGCCACCAGAATCAGGTCGGCGTCGCGCGACAGGTGAATGTGCAACATGCCGTCGCCGCTGGCGGCGTCCCACAAGGAAGTCAGCACCGGCTTGCCGGACAATGCCTGGAAGGTCAGCGGCGTGACGAACTGCTGCGCGGCAGCGGTCATCACCACCTGCACCTCCGCGCCGGCCTTGACCAGCAGGCGACACAACTCGGCCGCCTTGTAGGTCGCGATGCCGCCGGTCACCCCCAGAATGATTTTCTTGCCTGCCAGCGACACGGTCTCGATTCCCTGCCCGCTTTCCATGAAAATGGCACATTCTACGGGAGGGGAAGGGTCATGGCGATTCGGGACTGGCCGGAAGACGCGCGTCCACGCGAGAAACTGCTGAAACAGGGTGCCACAGCCCTGACCGATGCCGAACTGGTCGCGGTTTTTCTGCGCACGGGGGTCGTCGGCAAAAGTGCGGTCGACCTCGGGCGCGAACTGATCGAACGCTTCGGCGGTCTGGGCGGGTTGTGTCGTGCCAGCCGGAAAGCTGCCTGCGCCGCGCCCGGCGTCGGCGAAGCCAAGTACGCGCTACTGCAGGCCGTGATGGAAATGGCGCGGCGCACCCTGGCCGAGGATATGCAGGCAGGTGACGCGCTGACCTCCCCAACCGCCGTACGCGACTACCTGCGGCTGATTCTGCGCGGCAAGGAATATGAGGTGTTCTGCTGCGTGTTCCTCGACGCCCAGAACCGGGTGATTGCAGTGGAAGAACTGTTTCGCGGCACGCTAACGCAAACCAGCGTCTATCCACGCGAGATCATCAAGCGCGCGCTCTCGTACAATGCCGCGGCGCTGATCCTGGCGCACAACCATCCCAGCGGCGTGGCCGAACCCAGTCCCGCCGACCGCAGCCTCACCCGGAAACTGGCGGACGCACTGGCCCTGGTGGACGTGCGCGTGCTCGACCACTTTATCGTGGCGGGCGCGTCTTCCCTGTCTTTCATGGAATCCGGCCATCTTTGAGGGTGTGCCGGGCTTGCCTCACGCTTGTAAGCTGTGATATAAATCGCGGTTCTCGGGTTAACCCATATTGTTAACCCCACCGGTTAACCCTCAATTCTGGAGCAGCGTCATGGCTCGCGTATGTGTCGTTACGGGCAAGAAGCCCATGGTCGGGAACAACGTTTCCCACGCCAACAATAAAACCAAGCGTCGTTTTCTGCCCAACCTGCAATACCGCCGGTTCTGGGTCGAGAGCGAGAACCGCTGGGTTCGTCTGCGTCTGTCCAATGCTGCCCTGCGCACCATCGACAAGAACGGCATCGAGTCCGTTCTCGCCGACCTGCGCGCCCGCGGCGAAGCAGTTTAAGGAGTTGAATCATGGCTAAAGGCGGACGCGAAAAGATCAAGCTGGAGTCCACTGCGGGCACCGGCCACTTCTACACCACCACCAAGAACAAGAAGACCATGCCCGAGAAAATGGAGATCAGCAAGTTCGATCCCAAGGCTCGCAAGCATGTGATGTACAAGGAAACCAAGCTGAAGTAATTCAGCCGGTTACCAATAAAAAACCCGCCGATCGGCGGGTTTTTTATTGGCCTTCGACGGGATGGCCCGCAGGCCACCCGTTCGGCATCAGGCATAACAGCGCAGGCGCACCGAGAAATCCTTCAGCGACTGGATGCCACTTTCCTCGGCGCGTTTGCACCAAGCCTGCAATTGGTCGAGCAGCTGCTCGCGGCTGGCGGTGGAACGGCCCCAGATGGCGGCGAGTTCCTGGCGCATGCGATAGACCGTCTGCAGACGCTCGCTCTTGCCCAGCAGCGTGTCGAGCTCAGCCTTGTCGGATGCGGCCAGTTCGGCCGGTTCCTTGTGCAGCCAGCGGCGGAAGCTGTCGAAATTCCAGTTCTGCGGCAGATTCGCGCCGGCCTTCAGCTTGGCGATCTCGGCCTTGCTGTCCGCGCGCACGCTTTTCACGAAGCGCGTCATCACGTCGTAGCGGTGGGTGATGACGGCCTGCAGGGTGTCGAGGTCGCACAGCGGCTTGGCCGGCAACCATTTCACCGTCGGCGCCACCTTGCGGATGGTGGCAAGGCCCACATAGGACATCAGCTTGATGTAGAGCCAGCCGATGTCGAACTCGTACCATTTGTTCGACAGACGTGCCGACGTGCCATAGGCATGGTGATTGTTGTGCAATTCCTCACCGCCGATGAGGATGCCCCACGGGATAATGTTGGTGCTGGCATCCTCGCTGGCGAAGTTGCGGTAACCCCAGTAGTGGCCGATGCCGTTGATGATGCCGGCAGCGGTGATCGGGATCCACGCCATCTGCACGGCCCAGATGGTGAGGCCGAGGGGGCCGAACAGGGCGATGTTAATCGCCATCATCGACCAGATGCCTGCGGCCGAATGACGGCTGTAGACATTGCGCTCCATCCAGTCGTCGGGTGTGCCGTGGCCGTATTTTTCCAGCGTCTCGGTCACCTTTGCCTCGGCGCGATACAACTCGGAACCTTCCCAGAAGACCTTCTTGATGCCACGCGTCTGCGGGCTGTGGGGGTCTTCGGGCGTTTCGCACTTGGCGTGGTGCTTGCGGTGGATGGCGACCCATTCCTTGGTGACCATGCCGGTGGTCATCCACAGCCAGAAACGGAAGAAGTGGCTGACGATGGGGTGCAAATCGACGGCGCGGTGTGCCTGCGAGCGGTGCAGAAAAATGGTGACGGCAGCGATGGTGATGTGCGTCAGACCGAGCGCGACCAACACATATCCCCACCAGGGTAAATCCAACAAGCCTAATTGCATGGTTCAGAGTTCCAAAAAAGGACAATAGCGTCCTGTAATTTACGGACAAACCCCATAAAAATCAAGGATTATTATCAATCGAAGACGGGGTCGCCATATGCACAACGCGTTGCGGAAAGGGAATCTCGATGCCGGCAGCCTTGAAACGTCGCCAGATCGCCCAGTTGATGTCCGAACGCAGATTATTCTGCCCCTCGCTGGGGTCGCGTATCCATACAGCCAGTTCCAGGAGAACGCCATTATCGGCAAACTCCTTCAGAAACACCCTGGGCGGACTGTCCGGCTCATCATGCACCACCCGGATATGGCTGTTCGCCGCCTCCAGCATCAAGGCCTCGGCCTGCTCCAGATCGGTATCGTAGGACACTTGGATCGGCAATGCGATCCGCACGTTGGGTTTGGACAGCGAATGATTGACGACCGTCTGGGTGATCAGCGTCTCGTTGGGGACGATGGTCTCGGTACCGTCGAGCGCCCGCAGCAGCGTGTAGCGCGTATTGATCTGGCTGACCTGGCCATATTTGTTGTCGACCGTCACCAGATCGCCGATACGGACCGAACGGTCGAGCAGGATGATGAATCCGGAAATGTAATTGCTGGCGACTTTTTGCAGGCCGAAGCCGATCCCCACGCCCAGCGCCCCGCCGAACACCGACAGCACCGTAAGATCGATCCCCACCGCCGGCAAGGCCACCAGCACGGCCAGAATCAGCAGCACGGTGCGCGCAGCTTTCGACAAGGCCATGCGTAGCGACAGATTCATCTGTGTGATGCCCATCAGACGGTTCTCGACGAGACGCGCCAGCGTCAGCGCAATGATGAGCGCCGCGATGATGACCGCCGCAGCCTGGAACAGCAGCCACAGCGAGAAGCGATGGTCGCCCGACTGGAACGAGAGCGCCTCCATGGCCGCATGGATGCGCGGCAACAGGCCGGTGATATGCAGTGCGAACGCGCTCCAGATCAGCCAGGCGGCCGTACGCTCCCACAACTTGAGTGATTCGCGCGGCTTGAGCGCGTAACGCAACGCATAGATCACCAACCGCACACCCGCCAGCGCCAGCAACAACGGCACAGCCAGGTTCAGCAGGTGCGTATGGGCCAGCCAGTGATGGGCCAGGTCGCGCCCGAGCAGCAACACCAGCAGCATGAAGAGCGGAAACCCCACCCTGCGCAAGCCGGCGTGCCAGACGGTATCGGTCTTCGCAAGAAAGGGGGCGATCAGGCGCATCGCACCCCAAGCCACGAGGACGCACGCCGCTAGCACGCCCATCTGCCACAACAGATCGACATTCTTGCTGTCGTCGATCAGGCGTGTCAGAAGGTTGTCAAAGGGGACGGGCTGATCCAATGGCGTCGTAAGGAAACGAGGTGAACCGGATTATAGCGGTCGTCCTTGCCAAGGAGACATCCATACGGACGCCTCCCCTTCTATTCAGGTGCTTAGAAATTATGGGTGAACTGTGCCGACAGAATGTCGACGGCGCCTTCGTAGGTTCCGCTGAGCGTCACTCCGCTTTCCGTCTTGTTGATGCGCGTATCCCGGATGAAGAGATGAGCGTATCCGAAGTCGAGCGTGCTCCGGTCAGACACGCGATACTGCCCGCCGAACGCGATCCAGGTGCGGTCGCCGTCGGGAATGCGCGCCGTGCGGTAGGCATCGGACACGGGTGTCTGGTCGTACGCCACGCCGCCGCGCAAAGTCACCCTGTCATTGAGGTGGTAATTGGCGCCCAGCGAATAACGGTAGGTATCGTCCCAGTTTTCGGTAGTCAATCCGAGCGTCGAACCATTGTTACGCACAATACGCAATTCCTTGAAATCGCTCCAACCGGTCCAGGTGACGTCGGCCAGCAGATCCCACTGTGCATTCAGTTTGTGGAACAGGCTTAAGGAAGCCGAATCCGGCAAGGTGAGATCGGCCGTCACCCCACCGTTCGACGCCGCCGCCGCACTGAATGTGGCATCGCCTTTCAGGGTGTGATCGACTTCCGAGCGATAAGCCAGACCAATCCGAGTAGCATCGCTCGGTTGCCACAGTACGCCCAGATTAAATCCCCAGTCATAGTCGTCACCGCGGACTTTGACTGTGCCCGGCGCACCAGCGAAGTTAGTCAGCGTCGCCTCCGCATACTGGATGCTCAGCCCGGCGCCCAACGACAGCGACTCGCTCGCTTTCCAGGCAATCGAGGGATTGAGGTTGACCGTCTTGAGTTCGGATTTGATCGCTTGGGTGCGTCCTTTCCAGGTGCTGTCATATTCGGTCTTCAGGCCGAACGGCGCATTCATCCCGATTCCGAGATGCACATCCGGCGTCAGCCGGAAGGCGAAGTAGGCATTGGGCACGAAGGAAAGATCGCCGGCATCGCCGCCGTTGCCGCCACTGAGCGGCGATGTTCCGGTGAACTCCGCCTGCGGTTTGATGAGGTGCCCTGCGAGAACGACCTGCCGGTCGGGCAGCAGCGTCATTCCCGCCGGATTGAAGAATATCGTGCTGGCATCCTGCGCACTGGCGGCCTGGCCGGCATAGGCATTGCCCAGGCCGCTGGCGTTCTGTTCGACCAGCGCAAAGCCGGCAGCTTGGCCCAGGTCGGCGAACCCGGCCAGTGCCAGGCCGAGCATCAATTGTTTACGAGGAAACGAAGGCATGAAGTATCTCCCTAATCGGTTTTATGGGGTCAGCGTGCGAAATCAGCATACATGGCCTCGACCGCCGCGCGGTAACGGTCGAGGACCTGGTTGCGTTTGATTTTGAGGGTAGGGGTCAGGAGGCCGTCCTCCAGCGTCCATGGCTTGAGCTCGGGATGCAGCCGGCGGATCTGGGCATAACCCGGAAAATGCTTGAGATGGTGCGCCACGCGGTGGGTCAGCGCCTTCATCACCTTGGGATCGCGCAATGCCCCGGGATGGTTGGGATCGATGTTGAGATGCGCGGCAAATTCCTGCCAATGTTCCTCATTGAGTACGGTCAGTGCGGCCAGATAGGGTTTGCCTTCGCCGACGACCATCACCTGTTCGAACAGCGGGTCGAGCAGGATGGCGGATTCCATGTCGGTCGGCGGCACCTTCTCGCCGTTGTTCAGCACGATGATGTCCTTGATACGCCCGATGATATGGTAATGACCCCAAGCGTCCATCGTGACCTGATCGCCGCTATGCAACCAACCCTCGTTGTCGATCATGGCGCGGGTGGCGGCCTCGTCCTGCCAGTAGCCTCGCATGACGCAACGGCTGCGCGTGAGCAGTTCGTCGTTGTCGCCAATCTTCACCTCGATGCCGGGCAGCGGCGGGCCGATGCTGGAAGGCACGTTGGATTCCGGGCGGTTGACGCATACCACCGGACTGGTTTCGGTCAGCCCGTAACCTTGGATGATCGGCACGCCCAGACCGATGAACATGTGTGCAATCTCCGGCGAGAGCGCCGCGCCGCCCGAAATCGCCAATTTCAGCCGACCGCCCAGTTTTTCGGTAACGTTGCGTGCGACCTTCCGGTTGAGGGCGGACCACAGCCAGAGCGCCGGGCTCCATCCCGCACGCCCCTGGCTAAGCTCGAAGCGTCGCCAGCCCACTCGCACCGCCAGGTTGAATATCAGCCTGGCGAGCAGCCCCTTCTTCTCCAGGCTGTCCTGGATGCGCCCATACACGCGTTCGTAGATACGCGGCACCGAAATCAGCACGGTAGGACGGATAGCCTGCAGATCCTGCGCCAGCTGGGCGATAGAGCGCGCGTAGGCAACCTCGGCGCCGACCAGCATCGGCAGGTAATACCCCCCGGTGCGCTCCAACGTGTGCGACATGGGAAGAAATGACAGAAAGACCTCGTGCGGATCGAAATCGGCGCATTGCGAAGCATAGAACGCGTTCCACAACAGATTGTCATGCGTCAGCATCACGCCCTTGGGTCGCCCGGTCGTGCCCGATGTGTAGACGATGCTGGCGAGTAGATCGGATGTGAGATGGCGTTCGGGAACGGGTGTGCCGGCAGCCGCTGCCAGCCAATCGGCTGCCACGACAAAGCGCGTGCTCCAGTTCACCAGACCGTTTTCGGGTGGAACAAGGCTGACGATATGTTGCAGCGTCGTCGCCGATCCTGCGATCTCGGCCAGTTTCTTGTGTTGGAACTTGCCTTCGACCAGCAGCAGTCGGGCGCCGGAATGGTTGAGGATATAGGCCGCGCTTTCCGGACGGTCGTCGAGATACAGGGGCACCGTGACCAGACCCAGCGCCAGCGCAGCCTGGTCGAAAATCACCCACTCGACGCTGTTCTTCAGCATCACCGCCACACGATCGCCTGGGGCCAGCCCCTCCTTCACCAGCGCGGACTGCCAGCGCGCCACCTCGGCCGCCACCTGCGACCAGGTGAAGCTTACCCAGGTCGCGGTCGCCTCGTCGAATTGGCGATAGGCCACCTGATCCGGCGTCGCGTCGACGCGCGCGCGGAACAGGCCGCACAGTGTGCCGAGCACATCGGGATGGAAGGGCGTGGCTACCATGTCAGGGGTATCGAACCGGCCGAAGGAAACGCCGCATTGATAACTGCAAAGCTTGGACGGGTCAAGCCACGGCTTTGACCAGGACGGCCGCGAAGAAACCGTCTGTGCCGTGCAAGGCAGGCGACAATTTCAGCATGCTGCCCGTATCGAGGTCGATCTTGTGTTGCGCCAACAGCTCGTTGACCGGCAACAGGGTAAATCCGCCTTCCGCCAGCAACGTCTCGACAATGGCCTCGTTTTCCTCCGGCAACAGGCTGCAGGTGGCATAGACCAGCCGACCCCCGGGTTTCAGCAGCTTCGCTGCTGCACGCAGGATGGCCGCCTGTTTCCGGGTCAGCTCCGTCACGCTCTCGGGCGACTGGCGGAATTTCAGGTCGGGGTTACGGCGCAGGGTGCCAAGGCCGGAACACGGCGCATCGACCAGCACACGGTCAAGCTTGCCCGCCAGGCGCTTTACCCGGGTATCGTTCTCGGAGGCAATCAGCTGTGGCATCACGTTGGACAGGCCTGAACGCGCCAGCCGCGGCTTCAAGTTGGCGAGTCGTCTTTCCGCCACGTCGAAGGCATACAGGCGGCCGGTCGAGGCCATCATGGCGCCGATCGCGAGCGTCTTGCCGCCGGCCCCTGCACAGAAATCGCATATCATCTCGCCGCGCCGCGCCCCGAGCAGCAAGGCCAGCAACTGGCTGCCCTCGTCCTGCACTTCTAGGCTGCCGTCGAGAAACAGCAGATGGCGGTTGATCGCCGGATGGTCCTTGAAGCGGATGCCCCAGGGCGAATACGGCGTCGCCTCGACCTTGAAGCCTGCCTCGCGCAACTGCGTCAGCACGGCATCGCGGCCGGCCTTGTGGGCATTGACCCGCACATCGAGCGGAGCCGGCTGCTGCAGGGCACGGCCGAGCGCAAGGATGTCGGCATCGCTCATCGACGCCTGCAGTTTCTCGACCACCCAATCGGGCAGCTCCGCATTCGCCGCCAATGGCAGGTCGTCGGTTTTGGCGTTCCGAATGTGATCGATCAGCTCGGGCTTGGCGAATTTCTCCAGTGTCGCTCCGCTCATGCCGCGCACCTTGATCAGCCAGGCGATGATCAGCGTGCGCGGATTGGCTGCCGGCACCACCACCGACAGATAGCGGTAGCGTCGCAATACGCCGAATACGGCTTCGGCCACGAAAGCACGGTCATGCGAACCGAGCTTCTTATGCTCGCGGAAAAACGCCGACAGTACGGCATCAGCTGGGCGATTGAAGTCCAGCACCAGATCGAGCGCCTGGGTGGCTAGTTGCAACAACGGCGGGGTCAGTTCCATCAGGGGCGTCAGGCAGGTTGGCAGGCGGCGGGGCATCCCCGCCGGGGTTTATTCGTCTTCGCCGAGCTCGGGATCCCAGCCCATTTCGCGTGCGCGTTCCGTGGCCATCTTGTAGAGGGCGGTGTGGCGCTCACGCAGATCGGGCGGCAGGCGGCTGGGCAGGTTGCCGTACTTGTCCCACTCGGCCTCGATTTTTTCCGTCAAGGCCTGCATTTGCCCCAGTTGCCAGCCGGCACAGTCCTCGCTCTCGGGGATGAAGCCGAACAGCCAGCCATCGAGCACGACGCGCGCCAGCATGGTGACGCCGTGCTTGTCATTGTAGAAACCGGCATAGGTCATTTTGGTATTCATGGTTGCGAATCTCTGTCCTTTGGATTTTCGTCATACGGGAAACGGATATGACCATAGCGGATCACCAGCACAGAAATGGCCAGTAGCAGCATCGCCGCCGTCACGCCCAGCATGCGCCATGCATCGAGACTTTTCATGTCCAGCACCAGATAACGCGCCAGCGCCACGATGGCGATATAGATGGGAAAGCGCACCGGCAACTGTCCGGACCGAAAGTACACCCCCACCATGGCAAGGACTTCCAGATACAGGAATAGCAGCAGCAGATCGCCCAGCGCCACCGTCCTGGCCGCGATCATGGCATTGACTTCGAACACGCCGGCGACCAGCGTGGCAAGCGTGATGACGATGAGGCCGATGGCCTCGAACACACCCAGCACGTTGAGTGCCAGTCGCGCGAATAACCGGTCTTTGGCGGGATTCATGGGCGTTACGATCAAGTGACTGGCAAGGATACCTCAACCTCAATCCGGACGTGCATGTCCCAGCCATTCACGCCAGATCCCGACCGATACCGCAAGCAGCACAGGCCCCAGGAACAGCCCGATCAGACCGAAGGCATGCAGGCCGCCCAGCACGCCCAGAAAGACCAGCAGGAAGGGGATCTGCGTCGGCCCGCTGATGACGAGCGGGCGAATCAGATTGTCGACCCAGCTCACCACCAGTGCACCCCACAGGAACAGGCCCAGTGCGGCGCCGGTCTCGCCGTTCGCCAGAAGGGTCAGGGACAGCCCGATCCAGACCACCGGGCCGACGAAGGGAATCAGCGACACCAGGGCAGTGATCACCCCCCACAGCGCGGGCGCGGCAAGACCCGCCACCCAGTAGCCGAGCCCGGCAAGCGTACCCTGTGCCAGCGCGGTCAACACGATACCGAACACCACGGCCCGCACGGTCACGCCGACAGCCTGGATGTAGCCGCGCGCCGCCTCACCCAGCCAGCGCGTGGCCACGCCGCGGAACTGCGCCAGCACGCTGACGCCATGGCGAAACAGAAAGAACAGCGCGAACACCGCGAGACCGAATTTCGCCACATTGCGGCCGACGCCGCCAGCCAGCGATTTCAAGGCGACCGTATTGGTCAGGCCCAGCGCATCGAATTGCGCATGCACCCATGCCGGATCGGCCTGGACGCGCTGGTACTGCTCGGCCAGCCACGCCCCGCCTGGCCAGCTGCGCACCCCGGCGGGCAAGGGCGGGAGCCCATGAACGGCGAACTGCTTGAGCGTCGCCGAAGCCGCCACCACATCGGCCGCCACCGTGAACATCACCCACACCAGCGGCAGCAGCAGGGTCGCCGTCACCCCCAGCGTCATCAGCAGCGCAGCGAGATTGTCGCGTCCCGGCATTCGACGGCACACCCACTGATGGAGCGGCCAGGTCACGTACGCGAGGATCCCCGCCCAGGCCAGGGCCGCAAGAAAGGGCGACAGCACCCAGATGGTCAGCCCGAATATCGAGACCAGGAACGCAAATCCCACGATCCGTCGAGCCAGGGGGGAATCGGTATAAGTCGGCATAGTTGCCCTTCAGCCTTGATCCCTGCAAGGGTACTTCAGTTGTACGCCGGCGCCGGAGGCCAACAACTGGCAGCGAAGTCTCGCGCGCGTTCGTCGCCCGGTTTCAGCCTGGAGTAGCCGGTTTTCGCGTCACCCACAGGCTGGCAAACATGAAGCTGGCGATAATGAGGCCCACGATGCCAAGCGACAGGCCCACCGGGATTTTATAGACATCGACGATCAGCATCTTGGTTCCCACGAACACCAGCACCATGGCCAGACCATATTTGAGCAAATGAAAGCGATCCGCCATGCCGGCCAGCATGAAATACATCGCACGCAATCCCAGGATAGCGAAGATGTTGGACGTGAACACGATGAAAGGATCGGTCGTGATGGCGAATATCGCGGGAATTGAATCGACCGCGAAAATCACGTCGGAAATCTCGATCATGACGAGTACGAGGAACAATGGGGTGAACAGTCGCACCCCGTTTTCGCGAACCCAGAATTTCTCGCCGCGGTAGTCCGGTGTCAGGCGCATGTGCCGCTTGATCCAGTTGAGCAGCGGATTACTGGCCAGATCCGGCTCGGCTTCGGCGAACATCAGCATCTTGATGCCCGTGACGACCAGGAAAGCGCCGAACAGATAGAGGACCCAGTGGAATTCCTGCACCAGCCAGGCACCCGCCAGGATCATGGCGGCGCGCATCGCGATCGCGCCGACCACACCGTAGATCAGGACGCGCCGCTGAAACTCGGCCGGCACCGCGAAAAAGCCGAAGATCATCAGGAAGACGAAGATGTTGTCGACCGCGAGCGATTTCTCGATCAGGTAGCCGGTCAGGAACTCCATCGCCTTGGCGTCGGCCGCCTCGCTGCCGTGCACGCCCTTGAGATACCACCACAGGCCGAGGTTGAACAGCATCGCGAGCGAAACCCACACGACCGACCACGCTGCCGCCTCTCTGAAGCCGACCTTATGCGCCTTGTTGCCGCCGACCAGGAACAGGTCGACGGCCAGCATCGCCAGCACGAAGCCGACGAAGGCTACCCACATCCAGGGTTCGCCGATATGCAGGGCCGCGTCCACCACCTACTCCGGCTTACTGTACCGCGCGCAGGGCAGCGATGCGCTCTTCCAGCGGCGGGTGCGTCATGAACAGGCGCTTCCAGCCCTGCGGGCTGCCGCCGGCGATGCCGAAGGCCGCCATCTTGTCGGGCAGCGGGTGCGGATGCAGGCTGTTGAGGCGCTCCAGCGCCGCGATCATCGCGCCTTTGCCGGCCAGGCTGGCGCCGCCGCGGTCGGCGCGGAATTCACGCTGGCGCGAGAACCACATGACGATGATCGACGCCAGGATACCGAGCACCAGTTCGGCCACGATCATGGTGACGAAGAACGCCGGGCCATGGCCTTCCTCGTTCTTGAACACGACGCGGTCGACGGTATGGCCGATCACGCGCGACAGGAACATCACGAAGGTGTTGACCACGCCCTGGATCAGCGCCAGCGTCACCATGTCGCCATTGGCGACGTGCGCAATCTCATGTCCCAGCACCGCCTCGGCTTCTTCGCGCGTCATCTGCTGCAGCAGGCCCGAGGACACAGCGACCAGCGAGCTGTTCCGGGTCATGCCGGTGGCGAAGGCGTTGACGTCGGGCGCATCGTAGATGCCGACTTCGGGCATCTTGATCCCAGCGTCCGCCGAATATTTGCGGATGGTTTCCATGAGCCAGAACTCGGTCGAGTTCGACGGCGTTTCGATCACCCGCACGCCCATCGATTTCTTCGCCATCCACTTGGAGATCGCCAACGAGATGAACGAACCACCGAAGCCCATCACGGCGGCAAAGATCAGCAGCGAACCCAGGTTCAGCCCGTTCGCGGTGAGATAGGGCTCGACGCCCAGGATGCGCATGGTGAACGACAGCACCAGCACGATCGCCAGGTTGGTGGCGAGGAATAAGACAATACGCTTCATGATGTTCCCTCCTTACATCCCCGCCTGATCGGCCAGGGGCATTGCACGACCTGCGCATAAAGAATACAGGCCGGGAAATAACAATAAAATTCGATTTTTATAGTGCTATTGTTCGTTTTTATCGAACTATTTCGGCACCATGCTCAACTACAAGCACTTGTACTACTTCCGCACCGTCGCCAAGGCGGGGGCGCTCAACCGGGCCGCCGAGAAGCTGCACCTGACGCCGCAGACCTTGTCCGGGCAGATCAGCACCTTCGAGGAACGCCTGGGCGTGACACTGTTCCGGCGCAGCGGACGGCGGCTGGAACTGACCGATGCCGGACGCACCGCGCTGGTCTACGCCGATGACATTTTCCAGGTCGGCGCCGAACTGGAAGACGCCCTGCAAAACCGCCTCGCGCCTCGCGCTTATCCGTTCCGGGTGGGCATCGCAGACGTCGTTCCCAAGGCGATCGCCTACCAGTTGCTGGCCCCTGCGCTGGCACTGGCCGAGCCGGTCAAGCTGGTGTGCCGGGAAGACCGGCTGGAGCAGCTGGCCGCCGAACTGTCCATCCATCGGCTCGACATGGTGCTGGCCGACCGTCCCCTTCCCGCCACGATGGATATCAAGGGCTACAGCCACCCGCTGGGCGAATGTGGCATCGCCTTCGTGGCTGCACGGAGCATAGGCAACGCGCTGGAACAGCCGTTTCCGGCCAACCTGCACGGCGTGCCGCTCCTGATTCCGGGCGAAGACAGTGCGCTGCGCGTGCCGCTGTTGCGCTGGCTCGAACGCAAGGATATCCAACCCACCATCGTCGGCGAATTCGACGACAGCGCACTGATGAGTGCCTTTGGCCAGGCGGGTGCCGGCGTGTTCCCGGTTCCGCTCACGACGGTTCAGGACGTGATGCGGCAATACGACGTGAGCGAGCTGGGGCGAACGCATGAGATACGCGAACGTTTTTTTGCCATTTCGGTGGAGCGGCGGCTGAGTCATCCGGCCGTCCTGGCGGTCAGCGAAGCGGCGCGACGACGGTTTCAGCCGCAGGACATTTAGCTAAACGGACACCCCAGCCAGCCAACGTACCGCTTCCGCAGGGGACATGATCCGAAAACGCGACGCACAGCGACGATGCAAACGAAGCACCGCGCGATCCTTGCTGACCAGTCCTTGCGCATGGGCTGCGGCGGCCAATTCGAAGAACTTCTGGTCGTCAGGATCGCGGCAACGCGGCAGGTCAGCAGCGGCAACCGCCGGCTCGAGCACGGCCAGGGCTTGATAGCGCGCATACAGTGCCGCCTGACGCGCCGAATCCAGACCAAACGCCGGATACGTCAGCACACGTCGCCACTCGTCGAGCGTGGCGCGCGTCGCCACGCAGCATACGTGCCCCGCTTCCAGCGCATGCAGCAAGGGCCGCGCCACGGCATCGTCGTAATGCAACAGATCGAGCACCACGTTGGTGTCAAGTACGACGCGTGTCTCACTCAATATCGGTGTGCTCGGCGATGAACTCACGCACCCAGTGCTCTGGATGGGCGCTGGAGAAACGCCCGACGATCTCGCCCTTGACGAACAGCAGGACGGTGGGGAAACCGCGCAAGGCATAGCGTCCGGCAAGCTTCATGTTGTCGCCTTCGTCGACTTCGACCTTGGCCATGTGGATCTTGCCGGCATGGTGCGCGACGACACGTTCGAGCACGGGGGTCAGCGCACGGCAAGGCGGGCACCAGTCGGCCCAGAAATCGACCAGGATGGGAAGCGTATGCGAGGCTTCGATCACGTCGTGATCGAAATGCTCCAGATGGGTATCGAAAATCAGGCCCGGCCCGTGGGCAGGAGTGGGATCGTTCATGGTGATTGCGGTCGGGATGTCTGGTCCCTATTTTGCCTCAAGGGCGCATGATTCCCACAGACATGCGTCACGCCTCGCCCGTACACAGGTACGTGTGCAAAAAATTTAACCAACCGGGAGCAGGACTGCTAACGTAACGCCATGGAAGAACGTTTTTATCGTGAACAGGAAATCGCGCGCTTGCCGGCATTTCTTCCCGCCGCCACCTACAACCTTGCGCACACCCTGCTGGCACGGGCCGGAAAATGTCTGTTCGTGCCGATTCGCAGCCTGCAGTACATGGCCGTGCTGGATACGGAGGAATTCATTTTCGTCGACAGCCAGAACAAGGCCTGGGTCGAACTGGCCTGGCAGCACTTCCATCCCCAGGCGCGTGCATCGCTGGACGAGCGCGTGCCGTTCGAGGTGGTGCATTACCTGCCCCAGGCGATGGAAACCATGAAACGCCTCCCGGGGGAATTCCATCAGGCCCTGCTGTTGCTCGCCGGGCGCCAAAAACCGGATGTGCCTGCCACAGTGATCGCATTGCAGCCTACGGACAGGAACCCTCCCGGCGACGCGTCACCCTGACGCGCGCCGCGGACGTTCGTTCGCCTCACTCCTTGAGTTTCGATATTCCCAGCGCGCGCAACGTGAGGTTTTCGTAGAAAGGCCCGACATTGCCCTTCTTGATCTTGCGCAGGAAATACTTCTCGAAGGCAATCTTGGCCAGATGCACCCACTTGCCTTCGGAGAACCAATTGACGTTGCGCGGCGGGATCTGCGGCAGCGCCACGAACGCAATGCCGGTATCGCCGAAGTCGGCCAGACAGACCGCGTTCCAGGTGGCCTTCTCGGCAGGTTCCTTTCCATCCAGCAGCGCGCGGATGTTGTGCGCGGTGGCCGTCACCATGGATTCGATCATGTAGCCGGTCTTGGGCACGCCGACCGGCAGCGGGGTGGCTTCGACCGGAGGTATGGCGACGCATACACCGACCGAGAAGACGTTCTTGAAGGTGGGATTGCGCTGGTACGGGTCGATGACAATGAAGCCGCGCGGATTGGTCAATCCTTCGATGCCGAGGACGGCGTCCACGCCCTTGAAGGCGGGCAGCATCATGGAGTACTTGAACGGCAGCTCGTGCTGCTTCTTCTCGCTGCCGTCTTCGTTGACTTCGGTGACGAACATCTTGCCGGCTTCGATCTTGGTGACCTTGGCGTTGCAGATCCATTTGACGTGCTTGTCGCGAAAGGCCGATTCGATCATGCCCTTGGAGTCGCCGACACCGCCGAGGCCGAGATGGCCGATGTAGGGTTCGGCGGTGACGAAGGTGATGGGCACCTTGTCGCGCAGTTTGCGGCGGCGCAAGTCGGTTTCCATGATCATGGCGAATTCGTAGGCGGGGCCATAGCACGAGGCGCCCTGGACGGCGCCGACGACGATGGGGCCAGGGTCTTTGACGAAAGCCTGCCAGTTGTCGCTGGAAGTGACGGCATGGTCGACGTGGCAGACGGACTGGGTGTGGCCGTTGGGGCCCAGGCCCTCGATTTCGTCGAAGGCCAGTTTGGGGCCGGTGGCGATGACGAGATAGTCGTAGTCGATGCTGCGACCGTCTTCGAGTTCGATGCGGTTCTCGACGGGGTGGACGCGTTTCGCGGCGACGGGGATGAAGTCGATCTTCTTCTTGCTGAGGATGGGTTCGATCGGCAACTCGATATCCGCACGGGTGCGCCAGTTGACCGCCACCCAGGGATTGGAGGGAACGAAGTGGAAGGTGGGGGTGTTGGAGATGACGGTGATGCGGTCTTCGGCACGTGCATTCTCCCGCATCTCGAATGCCATGGGCATTCCGCCTATACCCGCTCCTAAAATCACGATGTGGGCCATTTGTGTCTCCTGATGGTTGTGATTGCACTGTTAACTTCTTTTTTATACGTCAACTGCACAAGTTCGCAATCAGAATCGGCTCATCGCTCAAGTAAGCAGCTCTGCGCGGGCCGGCTGCATCGTGGCTTGCATGACTTTCCGCAGTCGGTGGCCAGGCCGTCAAATGACATCAACGCGAGCACCGGAAAACCGACTACACCCCGCTGACACCGGGCAAAGAGGCAGCATGGCCGCACCTCCCCGACGATGCACATGCAGGCGTCCGATTAGCCCCGCATGCACCCTGAAATGCCAAAACCGCTGTGTCATACCCGTCTAATGCTTTAAAATGCGCCCACTATGCAAAAAACACTTTCCAAACTCGCCCTCGTCTGTCCTCTCTGGGTTTACAGGATGCTCCCCTTTCTCCGCTGGTGGCCTTCGGTCAACGGCAGCACAACCCGCGACGACGCGATGGCGGGGCTTACGGGTGCCCTGATCGTGCTGCCCCAGGGTGTGGCCTTCGCCACCATTGCCGGCATGCCGCCCGAATACGGTCTTTACGCGGCGATGATGCCGGCCATCATCGCCGCGTTGTTCGGCTCGTCATGGCATCTCGTGTCCGGGCCCACCACCGCCATTTCGATCGCCGTGTTTGCGTCGGTCAGCCCGTTTGCCCATCCCGGCACACCCGAATTCATCAGCCTGGTGCTGACTCTGACCTTCATGACCGGGGTCTTCCAGCTCATTCTGGGCTTGGCGCGCATGGGCGTGCTCGTCAACTTCATTTCCCATACGGTCGTGATCGGCTTTACGGCCGGCGCGGCCATGCTCATCGCAGGCAGCCAGATCAAGAACTTCTTCGGGGTCAGCATCCCGCGCGGCACGCCGTTCTTCGAGATCCTGTCCTTGTTCGTCCAGCACCTCCAGGACATCAACCCCTACGTCACGGCGGTATCCGTCATCACGCTTGCCTCGGGCATCCTGGTCAAGCGCTTCATGCCCAAGTTCCCCTACATGATCGCCGCCATGCTGGTCGGCAGCTTTGCAGCCCTGTTCCTGAACGCGCGTTACGGCGTGGAGGCCACCCACATCAAAACGGTCGGCGCCCTGCCGTCCGGCCTGCCGCCGCTGTCGTCGCCCGACTTCTCCTTCGGCGCGCTGAACCAGATGCTGTTCCCGTCCCTGATCATCACCATGCTGGCCCTGACGGAAGCAGTATCCATCTCGCGCGCCGTCGCCACGAAATCCGGGCAGCACATCGACGGCAACCAAGAATTCGTCGGCCAGGGACTCTCCAACGTGATCGGCAGCTTCTTCTCCAGCTACGCATCCAGCGGATCGTTCAACCGCAGCGGGGTCAATTACGCGGCAGGCGCACGCACGCCCCTGGCCGCCGTGTTCGCATCGGTGTTTCTGCTGATCATCCTGTTGCTGGTTGCGCCCCTGGCCGCCTATCTGCCCGATGCGGCAATGGCCGGGATCCTGTTCCTGGTGGCCTGGAGTCTGATCGACTTCCACCATATCAGCCTGCTGCCCAAGATCAGCCGGCAGGAAACCATCGTCCTGTGGGTGACGCTCATCGGTACGCTGGTCGATCTGGAAAAAGGCATCTTCTTCGGCATCGCCCTGTCGCTGGTGTTCTACCTGTATCGCACCTCGCGCCCGGCACTCGAACCCGTGTTGCCCGACCCCGATCCCGCAAGCTACCACTACACGCCCCTCGATGGCCGGTCGGAGTGCCCGCAGATAAAAATGATGCGGGTCAATGGCTCGATCTTCTTCGGCGCCGTCGCCCACCTGCAGCAGCAATTGCAGGAAATCGAAGAATCGGAACCCGAGCGCAAACATCTGGTCGTCATGGCCAGCGGCATCAACTTTGTCGATCTGGCCGGAGCCGAATTCCTGGCCGAGGCCGCGCGCCAGCGGCGAAAAATGGGGGGGACCCTGTCTTTCTATCGCATGAAGAACAGCCTGGCCGAGACGCTGAAACGCGGCCATTTCATGGAAGACGTCGGTGAAGAAAACCTGTTCCCGGCCAAAACCCGCCCTGCCGAGATCCTGTATCCGAAGCTCGACAACGAGATTTGCCGGAATTGCACCGTGCGCGCCTTCCCCATCTGCCACCAACATCTACCCAACGGAGAACCTCGCTCATCATGATCCGCAAAAACCCGTCCGGGCATTTGCCTGTCGTACATGACACCGCATTTGTCGACCCCACCGCCATTCTGTGCGGCAAGGTCATCGTAGAAGAAAACGTGTTCATCGGCCCCTACGCGGTGATCCGCGCCGACGAGGTGGACGATAACGGCGAGATGGAGCCCATCATCATCGGCGCCCATTCCAATATCCAGGACGGCGTGGTCATCCACTGCAAGGCAGGCGGCGGCGTCACCATCGGACGGAGCACTTCCATCGCGCACCGCTCGATCGTGCACGGCCCCTGTACTGTGGGCGATAACGTATTCGTCGGCTTCAACTCTGTGCTGTTCAACTGCATCGTGTCCGACGGCTCGGTCGTTCGCCACAACTCGGTGGTGGAAGGCTGCACCGTGCCGCCGGGCTTCTATATCCCCTCCACCGCCAACATCCACTCCGATGCCGACCTGGCGACGATCGAACGCGTATCGCCGCAGGCCGCCGACTTTTCGGAAAGCGTGGCGCAGGCCAACCACGAGCTGGTCAAAGGCTACAAGCGCATCCGCAACGAATTCTGATTTTGGGAGGATGTCCTCCGGACATCATTCCTCGCCCCGTGGCGCCGCAGCGGTCAGCCACTCGGGCAATTCCCTCCCGCCTGCATTGTCGATGATGTATTGACGGATCAATCGCCTCACGACCTGTGACGGCGTCAGGTCGCGCTGCACGCAGATTTCTTCGAACAGCTTCTTTTTCCTGGGATCGATCAGAACGGTGAGCCGGGCTGTACGGTTTTCCATGGCAACAGAATAACGACTTGGCATGTTAATCAGATTAACATTGTAGTTGATTTGGTTTGTCAATAGAATCAAATCTGGTCGGCTACGCGCGTACGTTCAATGTCACATTTGGCATCCCTTGACGCTCATGTCCTCGATTTGGCTTGGGCCGGGGTGCTGTACTGGTTGGGAGTGGGTTTTTCAGCGCTGCTGCTGCAACGCCAGCACGGCCTACTCACCCGACTGATCTTTCCCCTTGGCGCCTTGGGCGCATTGTTCATGGCAGGCATCGGCGTCGCAGGACTGCTGCTACCCGCCTCGTCCATGGTGCTGCCCATCGGCCTGCCCGACCTGCCGTTCCATCTACGGCTGGACGCCTTGTCTGCCTTCTTCATGGTGTTGCTGGGCGGCGCCGCATTCGGCATCACCGTGTATGCCTGCGGCTATTTCAGGAACATGGCTGCGGGTCCGCTCGCCCTGCTCGCCCTCTGGTACCACCTGTTCCTGGCCGGGATGGTCACGGTGCTGCTGGCCGACGATGCCTACGCGTTCATGGTGGCCTGGGAAGTGATGGCCTTGTCGTCCTACTTCCTCGTCACCACCGACCACAAGATTCCCGAGATCCGCCGCGCCGGGTTTCTCTATCTGCTGATTGCGCACATCGGCGCGGTGGCCCTGCTGCTCACCTTCGGCGTGCTGCAGGGCGGCCATGGGGACTACACCTTCAACACCATGCGCCTCGCGGAGATGACGCCGTTCTGGTCCTCGGCGGCCTTCCTGCTGGCGCTGTTCGGCTTCGGCGCCAAGGCGGGCCTGGTGCCGATACACGTGTGGCTGCCGGAAGCCCACCCCGCCGCGCCGTCGCCGGTATCGGCCCTGATGTCGGGCGTGATGCTGAAGACCGCCATCTACGGTCTTCTCCGCGTCACCTTCGACCTGCTCAAAATACAGCTCGGCTGGTGGGGCACGCTGGCATTGGCGCTGGGCCTCGTGACCGCCCTGTACGGCGTGATCTTCGCCGCCGTACAGTCGGACATGAAACGCCTCCTGGCCTGGTCCTCGATCGAGAATATCGGTGTGATCGTCGCCGCCTTCGGCCTGACGCTGATTTTTCACACCGACGGCAAGGGCGCGCTGGCGGCACTGACGCTGACCGCCCTGCTGTACCACGCCCTCAACCATGCGTTCTTCAAGGGCCTGCTGTTCGTCGGCACGGGTTCGGTGCTGCATGCCACCGGCGAGCGGCGCATGGGCCGTCTGGGCGGATTGATCCGCACCATGCCGTGGACAGCCTGGCTCACGCTGATCGGCGCGCTGGCCATCGCGGGCCTGCCGCCGCTCAATGGCTTCGTCTCGGAGTGGCTGTTGTTACAGGCCTTCCTGCTGACACCGGGACTCACCCAGCCCTACCTCAACATGGTGATTCCGGTGGCGGCAGCCACGGTGGCGCTCGCCGCCGCGCTCGCCGCCTACGTGATGGTGAAGTTTTACGGCGTCATCTTCCTTGGGCAGCCGCGCGATCCGGCGCTGCAACATGCACACGAGGCAAGCTGGCCGGAGCGCCTGGGTATGCTGTGGCTGGCTGGTGCCTGCATCCTGCTGGGGCTGTTTCCCACGCTGGTCATCCAGTGGCTGGAACCGGTCGTGCTGATGCTGACCGGACAACGCCTGTCCGGTATCAGCAACTGGCTGTTGCTGACGCCGGTGTCGGCGGAACGGGCGAGTTATGCGCCACTGATTTTCCTGGCGGGTGTCACAGCGGTGGTGGCGCTCACCTATCTGTGGGTACGCCGCGTCTATCATGGCAGGGTACGCCGCAGCGAACCGTGGGATTGCGGCTATCCGGAGCAGAATACGCGCATGCAGGACAGTGCCGAAGGCTTTGGCCAGCCGATCCGGCAGATCTTCGAGGTCTTCATGCGGGTGGAACGCGAAACCCCCGACCCCTTCGACCATCACCCGCATTACCACGGTGACAGCCGCGACAAGCTCTGGCTATTGATCTACCAGCCCATCGCCGACCTGACTGCCTGGTTGTCGATGCAGGCTGCACGCCTGCAACATGGCCGCATCCAGTGGTACCTGATCTACAGCTTCGTCACCCTGATTTTCCTCCTGGTCTTGACACGATGAGCGCCGGCATTCTCCTGCAAATCGCCCAGACCCTGCTGGCCATCCTGCTGGCGCCGTTGCTCATGGGCTGGGTCAACCAGTGCCGCGCCTGGCTGCAGGGGCGCAGCGCGCCACCCATCACCCAACCCTATCGCAGCCTGCGCAAGCTGTTCCACAAGGACGCCGTCATCGCGCACAATGCCTCGCCACTGTTCCGCTTCGCGCCCTACATGAAGTTTGCCTGCATGGCGCTGGCAGCCGGCATCGTACCGACGATCGCCAACGACCTGCCCTTCTCGCCGGCAGCGGACGTCATTGCCCTGGTGGGCATCTTCGCGCTGGCACGGGTGTTCCTGGCGCTGGCGGCCATGGACATCGGCACCCCATTCGGCACCCTCGGGGCGCGAAGGGAAATGCTGGTGTCCTTCCTGGCCGAGCCAGCGCTGCTCATGGTGTTCTTCACCGCCAGCCTGATTTCGCAGTCCACTGAACTTCCCATCATCGTCGCCACCCTGGCGCACAAGACCTTCGCCATCCATCCCAGCCTGGCGTTCGCGGCGGTGGCGTTCTGGATGATCTCGGTGGCGGAGAACGCGCGCATCCCCGTTGACAATCCCAGTACGCACCTTGAATTGACGATGATCCACGAGGCCATGATCCTGGAGTATTCCGCCCGGCATCTCGCCCTGATCGAATGGGCGGCGGCATTGAAACTGTTCACCTACTCCGCGCTGGGCATCGCGCTGTTCCTGCCCTGGGGCATCGCGCCCCAAGGCGATATCGCCGCCCTGCCTTTGGCGCTGGCCGCCATCGTGGCGAAACTTGCGGTCGGCGGCGCCGCGTTGTCGTTCATGGAAGCCGTCTCCGCCAAGGTGCGCCTGTTCCGCGTTCCGGAGTTCCTCGGCACGGCCTTCCTGCTGGCGGTACTGGGCATGCTGATCCATTTCCTGCTGGAGGGATGAGATGAGGTCGAACGCGATTTGCACATTGAACGCCGGGCGGAAAACATCATGACGGCACTGGCCTACCACCTGCAGATCGTCAACCTGCTTGCGGCCCTGCTGCTGCTGATCTCGTTTGCCATGTTGTCGCAGCGTCGCGTCGTCGGCCTGGTGACCCTGTTCGCCTGGCAGGGTGCTGCGCTGGCCTTGTCCACGGCCATCGTCGCCTGGTCCACCGGCCAGCACCACCTGTACTACTCGGCGGCCATGACTCTGGGTCTCAAGGTGATCGCCATGCCTTGGTACTTCTACCACCTGGTGAAAAAGCTGAACGTGAACCGGGTCGTGGAACCGATGATCAACATCCCGACCACGATGCTGATCGGCATCGTGCTGGTGATCTTCGCCTTCAACCTGGCGCTACCCATCTCGGAAATGTCCGGCACGGTGACGCGCTCAACCCTGGGCATCGCCATGGCCTGCGTGCTGCTCGCCTTCCTCATGATGATCACGCGCACCAAGGCCATCCCGCAGGTGATCGGTTTCCTGTCCATGGAGAACGGCCTGTTCTTCGCCGCCACCAGCGCGACCTACGGCATGCCCCTGGTGGTGGAACTGGGCGTGGCCCTGGACGTGCTGGTCGGCGTATTCGTGCTCGGCATCTTTATCTTCCAGATCCGCGAGACGTTCGACTCGCTGGATCTGAAGCACATGGAAAAGCTCAAGGAAAAATAGGTCATGGAACTGTTCTGGCTACTCGGCATTCCGCTGACAGGCGGCATTTTCCTGGCGCTGTGGGGCTACCGGCGCAACGCGCCGGAGATCAACGCGCTCTTCAGCCTGCTCACGCTGGCGATGGCGGCACTACTGACTGTGCGCATCGTCGAAGCGGGTCCGATGATGGTGGGCAACGGCTGGTTCTTCATCGATTCGTTCAATGTGTTCCTGGTTGCGCTGACCGCCTTCGTCGCTTTTACCACCGCCCTGTTCTCGCGTCCCTACATGCGCATCGAACAGGAACACGGCCGCCTCAACGCCACGCGCCTGCGCCTGTATCACAGCAGCTACCAGATCTTCATCGGGGCCATGCTGCTGGCGCTGACCACCAACAACATGGGCATCCTGTGGGTGGCGATGGAGGCCGCGACGCTCGCCACCGTGCTGCTGGTCTCGCTGTATCGCACCCCGGCCTCGCTGGAAGCGGCCTGGAAATACTTCATCCTGTGCGGCGTAGGCATTGCGCTGGCGCTGTTCGGCACCATCCTGCTCTATTTCGCGGCGGAGAAAGTACTGGGTTCGGGCGGTAACGCGCTGTTGTGGACGCACCTGAACGGCGTGAAGGCGCAGCTCGAGCCTACGGTGCTGTCGCTGGCCTTTGTTTTCCTGCTGGTCGGTTACGGGACGAAAGTTGGCCTGGCGCCGCTGCACAGCTGGCTGCCGGATGCTCACGCCGAGGGCCCGACGCCGGTGTCCGCCGTGCTCTCCGGTCTGCTGCTCAACGTCGCACTGTATGCAGTGATGCGCTCCAAGGTGCTGGTGGACGGCGCGCTCGGCAACGACATGGCGGGTACGCTGATGATGGGCTTCGGTTTGCTTTCCGTCGTGCTGGCGGCATTCCTGATCGTGCGTCAGACCGACGTCAAGCGCATGTTCGCCTACTCCTCCATCGAGCACATGGGGCTGATCACGTTCGCTTTCGGCATGGGCGGCGCAGTGGCGAACTTTGCCGGCCTGCTGCACATGACCATGCATTCGCTCACCAAGTCCGCCATCTTCTTTGCCGTCGGCCATGCCACGCAAAAAACCGGCACGCAATTGATGGACGACATCCGCGGCCTCATCAAGACCAATCCCACCCTCGGCTGGGGCCTGATGCTCGGCACCGTCGCCATCCTCGGCATGCCGCCGTTCGGCGTGTTCGCCAGCGAATTCCTCATCATCACCACCGCCATGCACGAGCATCCCTGGGCCACACCCTTCCTGCTGCTGGCGCTGGGCGTGGCATTCGCCGCCATCTTCGGCAAGGTGCAGCCCATGGTGTTCGGCGAAACCGAGTTGCCGAAGCTGCCTTACCAGCCCGCGCAGACACCGGTGTTCCTGCATCTGGGGCTGGTGTTGATGCTGGGCCTGTTCATCCCGCCCTATCTCGCCGCCTGGTACAAGCAGGCGGCCCATCTGCTGGGAGGCTGAGATGAAGATCGGCGATCACGAGTGGCGCCTCGACTCCATCGGCCCGCACATCTGGCGCGGCGACATGGAAACCGGGCAATTGCTCGCGCTGTCGCGCGCGGTCAAGGAGGAAGGCGGCCAGCTCATCGCGCTGTGGGGTTCGGACGACCGTCACCTGAACGGCGGCTTCGGTATTCATGTCGCCCTGCTCACGGGCTTGGGGTTGGTCTGGGTGAGTTGCGCCCTGTCGGCGGAGACGCCCGCCTATCCCGATCTCGCGCATATCTTCCCACAAGCCGACCGCATGCAGCGTGCGGCCTTCGATCTGCTCGGCATCACTGCCACCGATGCGGTGGACGAGCGTAAATGGCTGCGCCACAACGCCTGGGCCGCAAGCGAATTCCCCCTGCGCAAGGATTTCTCGTCGCTCGCCGCTCACCGCTCACCGCTCCCGGAGGCCGATGCCTATCCTTTCATTTACGTGCAGGGCGACGGCGTCCACGAAATTGCGGTCGGCCCCATCCACGCCGGGACCATCGAGCCGGGACATTTCCGCTTCTCCATCATCGGCGACCGTATCCTTAAGCTGGAAGAGCGCCTAGGCTACGCCCACAAGGGCATCGAAAAACGTTTCGAGGGCATGGATATCGCCAGCGGCGCCAGGCTCGCCGGGCGCGTGTCCGGCGATTCGCACAGCGCCTATGCCTGGGCCTATTGCATGGCCGTCGAGATGGCGACCGCCAGCACGGTACCCGAACGGGCGTTGTGGCTGCGCGCCCTGTACCTGGAAATCGAACGCATCGCCAACCATCTGGGCGATCTCGGCTACCTGGGCAACGACGTGGCGCTTGCGTTCGGCTTCGCGCAGTTCTGGCGACTGAAAGAAGACTGGCTGCGGATGAGCATCAAGCTGTTCGGCCACCGCTATCTGTTCGATCGCATCGCGCCGGGCGGCGTGGCCACGGATATTGACGCCGCAGGGTGTGCCGAACTCGACGCCCTGACCCGCCGCATCGAGGCCGAAGTACGTGAGCTCAAGATCATCTACGACGAACATGCCACTCTGCAGGACCGCTTCGCCGACACCGGCATCTGCAAACCCGAGCTGGCCGCGCAACTGGGTCTGACCGGGCTGGCCGGTCGTGCCAGCGCCCAGACCTGGGATGTGCGTACGCAATTTCCGCAGGTCCCCTATGACCGACTGGATGTGAACATGGCAACCCAGCGCCGCGGCGATGTGCTGGCGCGCGTGGAAGTACGCTTTGCCGAGGTGTACGAATCCCTGCGATTGATCCGCGACATCCTCAAGCGCCTGCCAGCGGGCGGCATACACACGCCACTCCAACCGGCGCAAGCTGCATGCGAAGGTCTGGGCTGGGTGGAAGGCTGGCGCGGCGAGGTGATGGTGGCCGTCAGGATTGCGGCCGACGGCACGCTCGACCGCGTGCATCCGCACGATCCGTCCTGGCAGAACTGGCCGCTGGTGGAAATGGGCGTGCTCGGCAACATCGTGCCCGACTTCCCGCTCATCAACAAATCCTTCAACCTCTCCTACAGCGGACCGGATTTATAAGATGGCTTCGTATCTGATCCTCCAGAAGATCCTCAAGACCGGCTTCGTCTCCGAACCGGCGCCCCAGCCCGACCCCGCACTGCGCACGCGCGAGCAGGCACTACAGGCGGAAATCCTCAAGGTGTTCGGCCAGGCGGTGGCGATCCGCCACGTCGACGCCGGCTCCTGCAACGGCTGCGAACTGGAAATTCATGCGCTCAACGGTCCGCACTACAACATCGATGGCCTAGGCGTGAAGTTCTCCGCCAGCCCCCGGCACGTCGACGTACTGTTGGTGACCGGCCCGGTTTCGCGCCACATGGAAGCCGCGTTGAAACGCGCCTACGACGCCATACCGGATCCCAAGTGGGTCGTGGCCATGGGCGAATGCGCCTGCACCGGCGGGATGTTCGGCGAGAGCTACGCGTCGTGCGGGAAGATATCCAACGTCATCCCCGTCGACGTCGAAGTGCCGGGTTGCCCCCCCACCCCGACCGCACTGCTGCAAGGCATCCTGGCCGCCGTCAGCAAGGACGCGCCCAACGCGAACGGCTAGGGCAAACCTCCTACAGGCAGGCCCAACGCCATCATCGTGCCGCCCCTGTCCGGGGTCGCCAGCATTCGCTTGGCCGGTCTAGGCTTTGGGTTTCCTCCCGGGGCTGGCGGCCGGGATATATCCCGAGATCCGATACAGCATCCCTTCGCTTTTCTTGCCCTTGATGAAGCGCGTGGAGTGGCACGCGATGACGTCCCCTCTTTTCGACAGTTCGGCCAGATGAAGCCGAACGTCTTCCAGCGGGATTCGGGTCGCAGCAGCGATCTCGGCGTCGAACTGCTCGCCGCGACTTTTCAGGTATTGATGGATTTTCTGCATATCTGAGGTACCTGATTTCATGAGTGACGAGACCTTGGAGCAGGCAGCCTGCTTTGCCCAGGGCAATTCAGCCCCCTCGCGCAAGCTGGTAACGATTGCTGAAAAATCGAGTGGGATCCGATCGGCAAGCGCACTCGCCCGTTTTTCCAACTGTCCCCAATCGAGAGGACAGGCCGGTCCGACACATGCAAAGGCAATATGATTGTCGCCGCCAGGGACCGTCCCCAAATGCACGTGCCCTTGGAAGGCTTCGCTCAACAAGGCCAGGTGTCTGGACCAGTATTTCCGGGGCCCGGCGAAATTGGCGACAAGCAGTCCGCCAGGGCGGAGCCGGTTCCGTGCCGCCTGATAGAACGTGCGACTGAGAAACGTCGGGGCGATGCCTCGGGCGTCGAAGCCATCCAGCAACAGTACGTCGGTATCGCCTTCGGCCTCGGGGAGATACGCGGCGGCATCGGCCTGGACGATCGCCAGGCGTTCATCGTCGGGTACGCCGAACGCCTGGCGCAACGCGATGACGTCGGGGTTCAACTCGACCACGGTCAAGCGTGCACGGGGCAGATGGCGGTGGCAGAACTTGGCCAGCGACCCTCCACCCAGCCCAACCAGCAACACATGGCCCGGATTCGGCGCGAACAGCAGAAAAGCCATCATCTTGCGGGTATAGGCGATATCCAGGGCGAAAGGATCATCGATGCGCATGGAACTCTGGATGAAATCCAGATTAAATAGCAGTTGCCGCGTCTCGCCGTCGTCGATGATGAAAGGCCTGGCGTAACGCCCGTCCAGAATCTGCTCGTAGAGTCTCACAGGATCGCTCTGCAGCGATTCGAGTACGCACACCTTGACCGGCTCGCCCTCCACCTTGCCGGGCAACTCCAGCAGCGGGGGGCGACTCATGGGGGCGGCGATGGCGGAAGCGGAATGGGACAAGTATGACGAAGACCTATGAACGTGTCTGCCAATTACGCATGGCAAAAAGCGCGATCGATCAAATCACATCATCAGATGACATTCTTATGATAATACAATTATCATATTATCCCTACCCTGCCCATCACGAGTCCTGCCATGGAAAACCGTACCGCCAGGATGACCATCCTGATCGATCCGCTCAAAAAGGAAATTTTCGAGGACATCTGTACGCAGCAAGACCTCACGTCGTCGCAAGTCATTCGCAAACTGATGCGTCAGTACATCATCGATCACGCGGGCTCGCGAGAACTGCCCAAATGGCTGACCGGGCATGCCGCCAGGGCAGAAACCCCATCGAAGTGAACGTAAACAAGAACGGCAAGACAGCCGCTCTTTAAATAATCTAGGGAAGGCGAAATGCCGGCGCTCGAAGTCCCGGACGCCCGGGTTCGAACGGATCGGCAATCCCGCGTCACCGCCGCTCCGCACGGCTGTTGCCATCATTAACCGTATAGTGCGCTCGCCCGCAGACGTGTCCGCAGGCTGCCTCCAAGACTCCGACTTTAGCGCGTCAGACCTGCATACAGCATCGGCAGTTTTTCCGGCAGCCGCTGCACGTGGTCGACCACCATATAGTTCTTCTGCCCAAAGATGCGGGACACATAGTTGTCGGCGCGCGGGTCGAGACTCATGCAGTAGGTCGTCACGCCATTGCGGGCGATTTCCTCCACCGCTTTCTTGGTGTCGTAGCGCAGGTACTGCGGATCGCGTACGTCGATGTCGGCCGGCTCGCCGTCGGTGATAACGATGAGCAGCTTCTTCGCCGAGCGCTGCAGCTTCAGATGATGTCCGGCGTGGCGGATCGCCGCGCCCATGCGCGTCGACAACTGGCCGGTCATGCCTGCGAGCTTGGCCTTCGGCGTCTCGTCCCAGTGCTGATCGAAATCCTTGAAGCGGTAGTATTCGACGTCGTGGCGGCCGTCCGAACAGAAGCCGTGGATCGCGAACGGATCGCCGACCTTGTTGATCGCGTCGGCCAGCAGCACGCAGGCCTGCTGCGTGAGCTCGCGCACTGAATACTCCTGATCCTGCACCTTCTCGTTGGTCGACTCGGACAGGTCGAGCAGCACCAGGATCGAGAAGTCGCGCGTCTTCCTGACAGAGCGCATCATGATGCGCGGGTCGGGCTGGTTGCCCAGGCGGATGTCGATGAAGCTGGCGATCGCCGCGTTGATGTCGATCTCGTCGCCATCCTCAAGCTTGCGGATGCGCTGCACGCCCTGCGGCTGCATCGCGTCGAGCAGGAATTTCATGCGATGGATCTCGCGCTTGTACTGCGCGGTGATGTCGTCGATCACCTGCAGGTCGCCCGATTTGGCGCGCTTCTCCAGCACCGTGGCCCAGGCCGGACGCTCCAGCTGGATCTGGTAGTCCCATTCCGAATAGTGGAAAGGATCGGACACCGGCTCCTTACCTTCCATCTCGTTGAAGCTCTTGCCGTGGCTCTCGTCGCCGATGTTCTCGTAGGGAAACAGCTCGGTGCTCAGCACCCAGATTTCCCCCGCATCGTCACCCGCGGTCTCGACGTCGATCTCGTTGATCATCTCCATCACGCTGACGTTCCTGCGAACCTGCTTGACGCTCTCGTAGCCGGCGCCCGCAGCCTTGTCGAAATCGAATTCCTCGAATTCCCAGAAATAGCGGTTGTCGTCTCGGTAAGGTGCGGTGAGGATGTCGGTGCGCGGGTTGAACGGGATTCTTTTCTCGGTCAGATTGTGCGCGAGTTGGACGCCGATTTCCCACGAAACATGGTTGTCGCCAAGACGGTCCTGCGCCGCGGCAAACAGTGCGCGGCCCTCGGCGATCCACGGATCGTTATCCTGGTAGGTTTCGTCCAGCAGCGCGCGGGCCAGGCGGTTGAGATAATCGCCGACGCTCGCATTCATGTCCGGCGTGGCGACGTGCAGCCTGCTCCAGAGCTGCTTCAGGCCGGGGAAGCGACGGATCGACAGGGCTTCCACCCGCGCGTCCTCGATCACCGAAATCACCGCCATCTGCATCGGGTTCAGTGCTTCGGCCGAAATCGGTTCCTTCGTTTCCACGACGTGCGCGGCGCAGTGTGCGGCGGTCGCGCGATAGAGTTCGAGACCGGACACCGGCTCCTGCCCCTCGATCGCGAAGTCATCGACGGCGTCGGGCACATGCAGCAGGTAGTCGGCGATGTAGGGCCGGTAACCTTCGCGCGACTCGAAGTCGCCCGAGGTCGGCCGCATGAAAAAGTCACGTGCCCACAGCGCCCTCAAATACATGTTGATGCGGCGCTGCACGTCGACCAGCAGCGTGCCCTTGCGCTCCTTCTGCAGCATCGCCAGCGACTCCTTCGACTCGAGGCCGAAGTACCTGATCTGCTCTTCGTAGTTGGTGCGATGCGCGTGCGCGCCCCACAGCGCCCAGCGACGCAGGCCGCCCAACGTCAGGTGCTGGAACAGCACTTCCAGCTTGTCGAGCATCGGCCGCACGCCGCGCGGCGCCTGCGCGATGAGGGTATTGAGAAACTGCAGATACTTGAGGAAGAGGTCGGCGTCCCCGAGCCGGTTGGCGGCGGTGGGCGCACTGGCGAGCAGCAGCTCGATCACCGCACCCGAGGTTTTCGACGCCAGCATCAGCGCGGCGGTGGCGAGGTCGGCCACCACATCCTCGCCCACTTCCTTGGCCACCAACGGCGCCTGTTCGATCCAGGTTTCGACCAGATCGTCGCCTCGGCCCAGCCCGCGGATGGCCGACACACCCTTCAGGTAGTTGTCCAGCCCACGCGGCGAGAACACCTTGGTGGCCTCGTGCCAGGTCGCATTCAACGTATCGCGCGTATGTGGCGACAGGTCTTCCAGCAGTTCAGCGTAGTCTTCGAGTTTGATCGACATAGTGAGTGTGCTGTAAACAGTTAGCCGTGAGCGGTAGGGGCTGGCAGCGTAGGCAGTTCTCCCGCCTGCTGCTCACCGCTTGCCGCTTACGAATCAGAAGAACGTGGACACGGCCGCGTCGAGCGCATCGCGCATGTCGGGATCGTCCGTGATCGGGCGGACCAGGGCGACGCGGCAAGCGGCCAGCGGGTTGACGCCCTTGGCGATCAGCGAGCCGGCGTAGATCAGCATGCGGGTCGACAGGCCTTCATCGAGGCCGTGGCCCTTGAGGTTGCGGCTGCGCTCGGCGATCGAGACCAGTTTGCCGGCGATGTCGGCATTGACGCCGGACTCGTGCGTGACGATCTCGGTCTCGATGGCGTGCTCCGGGTAGGTGAAGTCGAGGCCGCCGAAACGCTGCTTGGTCGACTGCTTGAGATCCTTCATCAGGCTTTGGTAGCCGGGGTTGTAGGAAATCACAATCTGGAAATCGGGATGGGCATGGACCAGTTCACCCTTCTTTTCCAGCGGCAGCACGCGACGGTTGTCGGTCAGCGGGTGGATCACCACGGTGGTGTCCTGGCGCGCCTCGACGACTTCGTCCAGGTAGCAGATCGCGCCGTGGCGGGCGGCGATGGCGAGGGGTCCGTCCTGCCACTCGGTGCCCGAGGCGGACAGCAGGAAGCGGCCGACCAGGTCGGATGCGGTCATATCCTCGTTACACGCCACCGTGATCAACGGCTTGCCGAGCTTGTAGGCCATATATTCGACGAAGCGCGTCTTGCCGCAGCCGGTAGGACCCTTGAGCATCATCGGCATGCGCACCGAATAGGCGGCCTCATACAATTCGACTTCGTCCGCAACCGGACGGTAATAGGGTTCCTGGGTAACGCGGTACTGGTCGACGATATTGCTCATGACAGCTCCATGTAAGGGATCGCAAATACGCAGGCCGCTCAGCGTGCAGCCTCTGGATTTACGACAGATAAAAAGCCCCCGGGCACCGACCCTGCGCCCACTTCAGGGCTTCGGATCGGGCAGCGGGGGCCGGGTGTGACAGCCTTGCCGCCGCTTAAACAGTCTTGCCGCGGAAGATCACCATCGACGCGCCCTGGCTTTGCGAGAAGTTGTCGTAGCCAATCAGACGGACGTGGTTGTTGGGGTTGGCCTTATGGCAGGCTTCAGCTTCAGCCAGCACGCGAGAGACGTCGGTTTCACCGAACATCGGCAGCTTCCACATGTACCAGTAGGAGTCCATCATATGCTCGGGCTCGGTGTGCTCGATGGCCGGGTTCCAGCCTTTTTTCACCAGGTACTCGACCTGCTTCTTGATGTTGTCCGCAGTCATGGCGGGCAGGTAGGAGAAGGTCTCGAATTTGCGGCTGGCGGGATCGCTCAGGCGGCTTTTGTAATCCATTACTTCAGACATTTCATATCCTTTCGGTAAAAGTCAGGGGTAAGGGGTAAGGGGTGAGGAAGGTGTGCATGCGCTCCACCCCTCCCCCTTCACGCCTCACCGGTTTACTTGTGCGCGACGTCCAGCTTGTCGACGGTGTCGAACTCGAACTTGATTTCTTTCCACGTTTCCATGGCGATCTTCAGTTCGGGGCTGTGCGCGGCGGCAGCGGTCAGGATGTCCTTGCCTTCTTTTTCGATGGCACGGCCCTGGTTGCGGGCTTCCACACAGGCTTCCAGCGCGACGCGGTTGGCAGCGGCGCCAGCGGCGTTACCCCAGGGGTGGCCGAGCGTACCGCCACCGAACTGCAGCACGGAGTCGTCACCGAAGATGGAGACCAGTGCAGGCATGTGCCACACGTGGATGCCGCCGGACGCAACCGGGATCACGCCGGGCATCGAACCCCAGTCCTGGTCGAAGAACAGGCCGCGCGAACGGTCTTCGGCAATGAAGCCGTCACGCATGGTGTCGATCCAGCCCAGGGTCGCTTCGCGGTCGCCCTCCAGCTTGCCCACGACGGTGCCGGAGTGCAGGTGGTCACCACCCGACAGACGCAGCACCTTGGTCAGCACACGGAAGTGGATACCGTGGTGCGGGTTGCGGTCGAGCACGGCGTGCATGGCGCGGTGGATATGCAGCAGCATGCCGTTGTTGCGACACCAGTTGGCCAGGCCCGTGTTGGCCGTCAGGCCGCCAGTCAGGTAGTCGTGCATGATGATCGGGGCGCCGATCTCCTTGGCGAACTCGGCACGCTTGTACATCTCTTCCGGGGTCGGCGCGGTCACGTTCAGGTAGTGACCCTTGCGCTCGCCGGTCTCGCGCTCGGCCTTCAAGGTCGCTTCGTGCACGAAGGCGAAACGGTCGCGCCAACGCATGAAGGGCTGGCTGTTGACGTTCTCGTCGTCCTTGGTGAAATCCAGACCGCCGCGCAGGCACTCATACACGGCACGGCCGTAGTTCTTGGCGGACAGGCCCAGTTTCGGCTTGATGGTGCAGCCCAGCAGCGGACGGCCGTACTTGTTCATGCGGTCGCGTTCGACCTGGATGCCGGCGGGCGGACCGCCGCAGGTCTTGACGTAGGCGATCGGGAAGCGGATGTCTTCCAGACGCAGGGCGCGCAGGGCCTTGAAGCCGAACACGTTGCCGACCAGCGAGGTCAGCACGTTGACGACGGAGCCTTCTTCGAACAGATCGATCGGATAGGCTACAAATGCATAGAAGCAGGTGTCGTCGCCGGGCACGTCTTCGATGCGGTAGGCACGGCCCTTGTAGTAGTCCAGGTCGGTCAGCAGGTCGGTCCACACCGTGGTCCAGGTACCGGTCGACGATTCGGCGGCCACGGCAGCGGCGACTTCTTCACGGTCGATGCCCGGCTGGGGCGTGATCTTGAAACAGGCCAGAACATCGGTGTCCAGCGGGGTGTAATCCGGGGTCCAGTAAGTCTGCCGGTATTCTTTAACACCGGCGTTGTAGGTCTTAACAGCCATGATTCCTCCTAGCAAAGGTTAGGTTTACGGACATGCCAGAAGTGGTCATGCACGATGGGTCGCATCATGCAGGAGGCAAACCATAAATAACAGTCGATTTTTTCTATTCGTAGAATAGACTATGATCTATGACAAGGTCAGGAGAACCCATCTAACACCATGCGCAGCCACACCACGTTTCGCCAACTGGAAATTTTCGAGGCCATCGCCCGGCTCGGCAGCTTTACCCGCGCCTCCGAGGAGCTCTACCTCACGCAACCGACCGTGTCGATGCAAATGAAAAAGCTCACCGAAGCCGTTGGTGTGCCGCTGATCGAGCAGGTCGGCAAGAAGCTCCACCTGACTCCCGACGGCCAGCATCTTGCCCAGGCCACCCGCGAGATCTTCAGCACCCTCGACCGCTTCTCCATGTCGGTCGCCGAGCGCAAGGGTTTGAAGCAGGGGCAACTCAGCCTGATGGCCATCACCACGGCATCGTACTTTGCGCCGCGCCTGCTGGGCGAATTCTCCAAGCTCTACCCGGGTATCGATGTCTCGCTACGCGTCACCAACAAGGAACAGGTGCTTGCCAGCATGGCCGACGGTCTCGACGACCTCTATTTCGTCGGCCAGCCGCCGGAGGACATTGACGTTGTCGCCACACCCATCATGGACAACCCCATCATCGTGCTGGCCGCTCCGGAACATCCGCTGGCGCACAGGAAAAAGATCCCCCTCGACCGGATCGCCGCGGAGCCTTGGCTGATGCGGGAGAAGGGTTCGGGCACGCGCAACGCCATCGAGCGCATGTTCAGCGGACACGGCCTCAACATCCATCCACGCCTGGAACTGGGAAGCAACGAAGCCATCAAGCAGGCAATCCTCGTCGGGCTCGGTATCTCCGCCCTGTCCCGAGACACCCTCGCGCTCAACCAGCCCGGACAGTTCGCCGTGCTCGACGTCGAAGGCTTTCCGATCCTGCGCCACTGGTATGCCGTCTACCCGGCCGCTCGGCAGCTGTCAGTCGTGGCACGCGCGTTTCTCGAATACCTGCTCGACCGCGCTGAGGCGGCGCCGACGGCGGTTGGCAAGCGATCGACCGGCGCCAAAGACGTGGGCCGCTGAGACACCTAGCCGCACCGCAGCGCGTCGCACGCCACCAGTTCGGCAAGAACATCGCGCACTTGCATGGCGCCCGACGGCCGCGGCCATCCCGTGCACATCATTCTATTTGATTTATGGTTCCCATAAAAATTTAAGACTGTTCTGTATGGATCGTCGAATTTAGGATTCTGCCTGGTACCTCGTGTATTCGGGTCCGTTGACCAAGTTCGGCATAGCACGCCGCACGCGCGCGATAAATGATGCAATCGATGTTTAGGGTGGTTCTTCTACCATAACTTATGGATTGACTCCCACCGCATCGTGGTCACCGGGCAGCGTTCACGACTGGCACCAACCAAGACAACTCTGAAATCAAGGAGAACTGACGCGGTGGACAAGCTCATCGTCCTGCTTCCGGCCACGCCATTGCTTTCGGCCTTGTTGATTACGCTGCTCGCCGATCGATCCCGGCGTCGTATCGCGCGCCTGAGCGTCGGCTTCAGCGTGCTCACCTTCCTGCTTGCCGCGGCCTCGCTCGCGTTCTATCTGGCCGAGGGTCGGCCGCAATGGGCATCGTTCGCGCCAGGCTGGGGCAGCCTGTATCTCGATCCGCTGACCAGCGTGATGTCCCTGATGGTCGCGGGCATTAGCCTGGTCGTACACGTCTATTCGGTGCGCTACATGGCTGAGGAAGCTGGCTACACGCGCTTCTACATCCTGCTCGACCTGATGGCCGCGGCCATCCTGCTGATGGTGGCTGCGGGCGATCTCGTCACGCTGCTGGTGGCATGGCATCTGATCGGGGTGCTGCTCTACTTCCTGCTCGGCCATAACGCCATGCGTCCCGCGGCCCAGCGCTATGCCTTCTGGACATTCCTGACCTATCGCCTGGGCGACCTGCCGCTGGTACTGGCCGCGGTCCTGCTGTACGAAACCTATGGCACCGCGGTTCTGCCGACGCTGTTCGAGCGCATCGCCGCCGCGCCGGATGCACACACCGTGGCGGGCATACCCATGCTCACCGTGGTGGCCCTGTTGGTTGCCCTGGCGGCGTTTGCCCGCTCGGCGCAATTTCCGCTGCATACCTGGCTGCCCTACACCATGGAGGGCCCGACCCCGGTGTCGGCGCTGATGCACGCCGGCATCGTCAACGCCGGCGGCTTCATCATCAACCGTTTCGCACCGATGTTCGTGCACGCTGGCGGCGTCTTGCACCTGGTGTTCGCAGTGGGCTTGGTCACGGCCATCCTCGGCTCGATCCTGATGCTCACCCAGAACGACATCAAGAAATCCCTCGGCTACTCGACCATGGGCCAGATGGGCTTCATGTTCGTGGAATGCGGCGTCGGAGCCTTCTCTCTCGCGATCTACCACCTGATCGCCCATGGCCTGTTCAAGGGCACGTTGTTCCTCGGCGCCGGCAGCGTGATCGGCAACGCGCGCAAGCACGACGGCGTGCCCCACGACGACGTCTACACCTTCGTGGTCGAGCGCAAGCCGCTGGCGCCGCGCCTGCCGTGGGTACTGGCGGCCGTCATCACCGTAGTGGTGCCCTTGCTTGTGCTCGGCGCGTCGCGCTGGCTGATGGGCGGCGACTCGGTCGGGGAGCAGGGCGGAATCATCCTGTTGTTCTTCGGCTGGGTGACCGGCGCCCAACTCCTGTTCGCGACCTATCGCCTGCGCGTGGACAGCCCGTGGCGGCTGATGGCGATGATCATTCTGTCGCTGATCATCGTGGTGGCAGGCTATACGCTGATCGAGCATGGCTTCGACCTCTTCCTCTACCCTGATCGAGAGCTGAGCGAGCGTATCTATGCGGCGGCCAGCCTCCCGTTGGCGACCTTTGAGGTACTGGTGATGATCCTCGCCGCCACCATCGTAGTCGGCTGGATCGCCACCTACTACGCTGCCGCCAACGGCCGCGCGCACCGCGGCAGCGATGCATCGCCGCTGCGGCTCGCCTTCTATTCCCTGATCTCGCGCGAGTTCTACGTGGCCGACGTGTACGCCTGGCTCACCCAGGCAACGCTCGGCCTGTCGCGGCGCCTCAACGTGTGGTCAAGATGGGTGTGACATGACGCTACTGTTGATCACTTCGCTGTTCCTGCCGCTGTTTCCGCTGAGCATCGTGCTCAACGGCGCCCTGACGACGCTGCGCCATCCCGCCGCACGCTGCGCGGTGTTGCTTCTGTGGCCCCAGCTGGGAATCGGACTGCTGTCGATCGCGCAGCACGCCATCCCGTCCTATTTCGTTCCCTGGGCGCTGCTGACATCCGGTCTCTATGCGTTGCGGCTGCTGACCGTCCGCGACATGGGGCGGTGGGCAGGCCTCCTCGCGACGTCCGGCCTCGCACTCACGTGGGCGCTCGCGGCCGCCGGCGCCGATAGTATGGACCTGCGCCTGTTCGCCTTCTGGTTCAGCCTGCCGCACGCCTTGATGGCGTTGCTGGTCCTCCCGCTCACCCGCCGCTTCGGGGCCGCGTACGCGGGCCTGCAGGGCGGACTCATCGGGCACCTGCCGCGCCTGTCCGGCGTACTGACAGTGACGGCGCTGGCTGCGGTCGCGACACCTCCCTTCCCCGGCTTCTTCGGCCTGCTGCGCGTACTGCACGTGCTCGACTGGGCGGGGGCCGTCACCGTCCTATTCATCTGGCTGACCTGGGGCTGGGCCGCGACGAAGCTGCTGCAGGGTTTCGTCTTCGGGGCCGAGCGCATGGAGTCCGACACCGACATCGGACGCGCCTCGACGCTTGCATTCGCCGGCATGCTCGGCGTCTTCATTGCAGTCGGCCTCTATTCGACAGGAGGAGGACTATGAGCCTTTCACTCGGGCAACGCCTCAAGATTCGCGCCACGGTTCACGTGGCTGGGGAGCCGATTCCTTTCTTCTGGCCCATGCGGACCTTCATCCACCACAATCCGCTCTACGGCCTGGAGCACTTGCCGTTCGAACAGGCAGTCGGCGAGGGCGAGCGCCTGTTCCATGCGCGCGGTTTCCTGCCACGCCCGATCCAGCAGCGGTATCTGGCCTCGGGCAAGATCGATCTCGCCGCGTTGGAGGATCAGGTCAAGCGCTTCCTGGCCACACAGCCGGACATCGCCGGGTTCAACCAGCGCCGCCTGCTGATGACGCTCCTCACGGAAATCGGGGAACCGATCGGCACGCCGCCTTCGCTCGCCGACGCCATCGACGTTCACGCCGCGCTGGCCGGCTTTGCCCTACCGGCGCGCACGATCGACGACGCCGCACTGGCGGCGCAGGTCGGAGCCGACATGCCGCCCGGTCGCCCGCTCTACGCCATCGTGGACATGCTCTTCGGCACCGAAATCGGCGCGACACTGAACGAACTCGTGATCAAGAGCTGCCTCGATTTCTTCGACGAGGGGCAGTCGGTGTGGCAGATGCCGGGGCGCGAAAAAGGCCTGTTCGCCGCCTGGACCGCGGTGGCGCAACGCAACCTACGCTTGTTCATCCGGGGGCTGCACATCAAACGCATCCTGGCTGCCGACGACACGCCAGAAGGCATCATCAGTCATGTCATGGAAGCACTGGAGGTCCCCGAGGACGACTGGAAAAGCCACTTCGCCTGCGAACTCACCCGCCTGCATGGCTGGGCGGGCTTCATCCGCTGGCGCGCCGGCGCCAAGCACTACCACTGGTCCCGACACTATCCGGCCGATCTGGTCGACTACCTGGCCATTCGACTCGTACTGGGACTTGCGCTTCTGCGCGAGCATGCACAGCGAAAGGGCGTGCCGGACACTCTCACCGGGCTTGCGCGTTTCGTCGAGGCCCATCCGGCAGAAGCCTATTTGCGACGCGAGTTTCATGGTGGCCATGTATTGCCGGAAATGGCGCATGCCGTAGAGGACGCCATCGCTGCGCGGCGTGGATCGCGCATTGCGCGCTTGCTGCCGCAATACCTGGCGCGCAAGCGCGAACACGAAGCAAGAGGGCTTGCATCCGCATTGCGCAGGCTGGCGGACAAGGCCGGAATGGCTGATGCCATGCAGCGATTGGGGCCGGAGGATCTGGCCAAGCTTACTTCAACGCTCGCCCGCTTCGAGCAGGCGGAAGGCCGCATGTGGCTGGGCGCGCTGGAGGCCCGCACCATGGACCGGCTGCTGCAGGGGATGGACCTGTCGCGGCCCGTGCAACGCGAAAAGCGGCCGTTCGCGCAGCTCATGTTCTGTATCGATGTGCGTTCGGAACGCATCCGGCGCCATCTCGAAAAGATCGGGGATTGCCAGACCTTCGGTATCGCCGGTTTCTTCGGCATACCGGTGAGCTTCATCGGCCTGGAGAAAGGCAGCGAAACCCATCTCTGCCCGGTGGTGGCAAGCCCCAAGAACGTGGTGCTGGAATTGGCGATCGCGCGCAGCGTGGACGAACAGGCCTTCGTCTCGTCGCTGGAACAGGTTGTCCACGACCTGAAGGCCTCGGTGCTTTCGCCCTTCATCACCGTGGAGGCGATCGGCTTGCTATTCGGGTTCGACATGTTCGGCAAGAGCCTCGCGCCGCTCGCCTACAGCCGCTGGCGCCAGCGGCTGAATCCGGGCAAATCGGATAGCCGATTGTTGCTGGACAAGCTGAGTCGGGAACAGGCGGACTCCATCATCCGTTCGCTGCAGCGTGCGCTGATCGTCAAGGCCATCGTGAGGGAACTGGGCCTGCAACGGGAGGCGATCACCGACGGCATGATTCGTGAACTACGGGAGACCGCCTTGGGCAATCGCGAGAGCTCGACCGAATTCGCACGCCATTTCAATCTGGATACCCACACCGAGTCGGCTTTCATCGCGCGTCTGCGCACGGTCTATCGTATCGATCGCGGCTATGCGCAGATGCAGATGGAAAGGCTGGGGCGCATCGGCTTTACGTTGGACGAACAATTGAACTTCGTCGGCACGGCATTGCGCTCCATCGGCCTGATCGAAGGGTTCTCGCGATTCGTGCTGCTGGTAGGCCATGGCAGCACGTCCGAGAACAATCCCTACGAATCCGCGCTGGATTGCGGCGCCTGCGGCGGCAATCACGGCATCGTCAATGCACGGGTGCTCGCACAGATCGCCAACAAGTCGGCGGTACGCGAAGGACTGCGTGGACAGGGCATCGACATCCCGGACGACACCTGGTTCGTCCCTGCATTCCACAACACCACGACAGACTGCATCCAGTTGCACGACATGGATCTGCTGCCGCCCAGCCATCTGGTCTATGTCGACCGGCTCAGCAGCAACCTGCAATCCGCCACCCGGCTCAGCGCGGCGGAGCGCATGCCAACACTGGAGCCGGAGAACGCCGGTATCGATCCGGCGAAGGCATACCGCAACGCCCAGAGGAATGCATCGGACTGGTCCCAGGTGCGTCCGGAGTGGGGCCTGTCGCGCAACATCGGATGCGTCATCGGCCGCCGGCACCTGACCGAGCAGATGGATATGGAGGGGCGGGTCTTCCTGCAGTCGTATGACTACCGCATCGATCCCAAGGGCCGTCTTCTCGAAAACATTCTATCCGGAGCGCTGGTGGTCGGGCAGTGGATCAACATGGAGCACTACTTCTCGACAGTGGACAACGAGCATTACGGCAGCGGCAGCAAGGTTTACCACAACGTCGCCGGACGCTTCGGCGTCATGACCGGCAACCTCAGCGACCTGCGTACCGGGCTGCCGGCACAGACCGTCCTCAAGGACGGCCTGCCCTATCACGAGCCCATGCGTCTGCTCACCTTCATCGACGCGCCCTTCGACCTGGCCAGACGCGCCATCGAGAGCGTCGTCCAGGTCAAGAATCTTGTCTACAACGGCTGGGTTCGCATGGCCATCGTGGACCCGGAAACCGGGATATGCCATCTGTACGAAGATGGCGGCTGGCGGCAGCAAGCGATGGGAGCAGCCGACACAAGCGAAGAATTCAAGGAGCTCGCAGCATGAAAAACCTCAACTTCAGCCCCCTCAAGAAACTGGAGATCATTCTCGAAGGCGCCCACCAGGAATTCGCCACCGACCTGCTGGACCGGGCTGGTGTCAGCGGCTACACCATCGTCAACAACCTGTCGGGCAAGGGGCGCCACGGCTTTCACGAAGGCCACCTGATGTTCAACGAGGAGGCCGTGCTGATCATGATCATCGTCGCCGTGCCGGAAGAACTGGTGAAACCCATTCTGGAGGGCTATGCACCCTTTTTCAGCGAACACACCGGAGTCGTGTTCATCTCGGACATCCAGGTCACCCGGTTGGTGAAGTTCAAGAACTGAGCCCGCGCAATACGCTCCGCATCAGGAGCGCGTCACCCGGCGGCGCGAGCGCGTCACCGGCTTGGGCTGCGGCAGCTTCATGATGCGATCCGCCTCGTTCAGCACGAATTCCCGGAAGGCTTGCGCGATGGGCGACATGCGCTTGCCGCTGCGGTGGACCATGTACCACTCCTTCATGATCGGGAAACCCTCGACGCTGAGGATGGCAACGCGGCCCAGCTCCAGCTCGAACTCCAGCGTGTGCAGCGACACGATGCCGAGCCCCAACCCGGCCATCACCGCGTGCTTGATCGCCTCGTTACGACTCATCTCCATCGAGGCTTTGAACTTGATGCCGCGCTGCTGGAAGAAGCGCTCGACGGCGTTGCGCGTCCCCGAACCGCGCTCGCGCAGGATGAAATTCTCCTCGACCAGACGGCTCAGGGGCACGCGGTTCACGCCGACAAGCGGATGATCCGGCGGCGCGATGATCACCAGCGGATTCTGCATGAAGGCCTGGGACTGCAACTCGATGTTGTCGGGCGGCGTCCCCATGATCACCATGTCCGGCGTGTTGTCCTGCAGCTGCTGCACCAGTTCCTCACGATTGGCGACCTCGAGATGCACCTGGGTACCGGGGTAGCGCTTGAGGAAGGACGCCAGCAGATAGGGCGCGAAATATTTTCCGGTGCTGGTGACGGTGAGCGCGAGCGTGCCGCGCTTGACGCCTTTCATGTCGTCGAGCACGGATTCGATGTCGCGGAATTGCTGGGCGATGGCGCGGCTGAAGGCATAGACCTCCTTGCCGACCTCGGTGAGAAAGATCTTCTTGCCCATCTGCTCGAACAGCGGCATCCCGACTTCCTCCTCCAGCTGCTTGATCTGGGTCGAGACCGCGGGCTGGGTCAGATGCAGTTCCTCGGATGCTCGGGTGAAGCTGGAATGGCGCGCCACGGCTTCCAGCAGGCGCAGCTGGCGAAACGTCACATTCATTTCATCTCCCTTTCAGCAAGCCAAACCATTCACCATGATGAATGGAAACAATAAAAATTATTCATTTTTTATTATGCACGAGCATCTTTATAGTCGGCAACACAGGATAGATGCACGGCTTTCTGAAGCCACCATCTAATGATTAACCGCTGAAGCATAAGGAAACCAGATTATGAGTGAAGCGACAGCAACCGCCACAACCGAACGCCTCAGCGGCCGGGAAGCAGCCATTGCCCGACGCCAGGCGCTCTCCCTCCACGGGAAAGGTGCGCTCAAGAACGGCAAAACCGCTGCGCCCAAAAGCGCGACCGAAGCGCGCATGGCGACGCGCGCCAGCGCACCCACTTCCACCGCGACGCCGGCAGCCGCCGAAACGGCAAGCTGCGGCTGCCAGCATGGCGAGACCTTTTCCGCGCGCGTCGAGGAAGCACGTCCGGCTACGCCCGTGGCGCTGGCACCGGTCTCCGCCGTGCGCCAGCGTCGCATCAAGCAGTCACAGCGCGGCCGCGGCGACGCGCCGCCCTGCCGCCCCTGCGGCCGCATCAAACCCGAACCGCCTAAGGTGGAAATCGGCACGACACTCGCCGGCAGCACCGTGACCGGCAACCAGGTCGAGCGTACCGCGCGCGTGACCGGTAACGAGTCGGGCACCTGCCGCACCGTGACCGGAACCGAATACGTCGGCGCCGAGCAGTTCGGCGAATTCTGCGGCACGCTGCCCGAGGCGGCGCCGGCCAAAGTCGGCACAACCAGCACCAGCCGCGGCCGTCGCGTGACCGGCACCGAAGTCGGCCGCAGCACCCGGGTGACTGGCGACGAGAGCGGCACCTGCAAGCGCGTGACCGGCACCGAATACCTCGCTGCCGAGCAGGCCAGCGAATTCTGCGGCACGGCGCCCGAGCCGCGCCCGGAAAAGGCGGTGATGGGCATGACGGCGGCGCGCAATGCCGTGTCCGGCAGCGATCTCGCCCGCACCACGAAGGTGACCGGCGGCGAGTCCGGCGCGGCCCGCAACATCACCGGCAGCGCCTACGCCGACGCGCTCGTGCGCCCATCCGCCGAGGGCAACGGCCCAAAAAAGGTGGAAACCCGTCGCACGAGCGCTGGCGCAACGGTGAGCGGCACCCTACCGGGTCGCTCATCGAAACTTTCCGGCGATGAGCCGGGCGCCTGCGCACGCGTGACGGGTTCCGACTACATCAATACCGAGGAATTCAAGTCCTTCTGCCGCGCCGAGCCCTACCAGTCGCCGGCCAAGGTCGGCGTGTCGCGTACCCTCAAGGGTCAGGACGTGTCCGGCACCCAGGTCGGCCGCTCGGCGCACGTGACCGGCGACGAGCACGGCGCCTGCAAGCCGGTGACCGGCACCGCCTACATCGGCGCGGACCAGTACGCCGAGTTCTGCGCGGCGCGCACCGCGGCGGAAGCGATCAATCGCGCCCGCCTCGGCCGCAACGCCGACCTCACCGGCATCCAGCCGGGGCCGGACGACAAGATGACCGGCAACGAGCGCGGCACCTGCCAGCCGGTGAGCGGCACCCCCTACCTGGGCGACAACCAGGTCGCCGCCGCGTGTGGCCGCCCGCCGATGGCGCAGGCCTACCGCAGCCGCGGCCCCGAAGGCTCGCAAGCGCCGGCCGCGATCACCGGCAACGCGATGGATGCCGGCCAGGGCGGCAACCGCACGGGCGATTTTTCCGTGGTGTCGCCGGCGCGCGCTGCGCAGTCGAGCGAGACCCGCCGCGTGACCGGCAACGCCTATGGCGCTGGCGGCCGCATCACTGGTCCGCTGGCACGCGCCACCGGCCTGGTGTCAGGCACGCCCGAATTCCGCTATCGCGACGAGACCGCCGCCGTGGCCGTTCCGGCTGCCCCGCAACCCGAGGCTGAGCCCGCGCCCGAGCGCATCACCGGCGCAGGAGGCGACCGCCACATCACCGGCGACGCCTGGGACCGCGGCAATCGCGTGACCGGCACCGAAGGCCCGGCAAGCCGTCGCAACCCGACCCTGCGCGGCGACGCGCGCGGCAACGGCGCCACCGCCCGCGACAACCGCGAAATCGAGCGCCCGGCACCGGCCGCCAGCCGCATCACCGGCAGCAGCGGCAACAGCGGTGCCGGCGCGACGATCACCGTGTCCGGCGGCGCCCGGGGCTGATCGGCGGTAGCGAGGACGACACGACATGAACACTCGTCAACGTCTCGAAGCGATGCGCGCGCGCCAACCCGCCCCGGCGGGCATGGCGATGCGGACCGCACCGGCTGCGACCACGCTGCCGAGCTGGCCGCAGCGCCCGAGCTTCTGCCCGCCCGGCATGCAGGCGCGCGGCGGCGAATGCGTGACGAGCGCGTGCGCGCCGCAAGCGCACTCGCTGATCGACGTGGCGCGCAATGCCGAGCTGGCCGACTACGAGCGCACGATTCGCGCCCGCTTCGATGCCATCGTGCCGACGCTCAAGGAGATTGCCGCGCAGCAGCATGAGGCCGGCTTCGAGCAGCGCGCGCAGCAGATCGCACGCGAACGCCTCGGTTTCGAGTTGCCCGAAACGGTGCTCGCCGACGCCTGGGTGACTACGCTCGACATGCGCAAGCTTTACGGCCACAGCGTGTTGCAGACCTACCACGCGCTGGCCAGGGACTACGCGGCGCGCTGGAACGGCCACGCCGAAGCGGACGCCATGCAGCGCTTCTTCATCGAATGCGGCTTCCACGAAGTCGACATCAGCCCCTGCGCCGATGGTCGCCTGAAGGGCCTGCTGCAGTTCGTGCTGCGCCTGCCGAACCAGGCGGTGCGCCGCAAGTCCTACGCCGGCGCCATGTTCGACGTCGAACTGAACGTCAAGCACTGGACCGAGATCGAGCTGCGCCGCTTCCGCGAGGGCGTGCCGACGCTGTCGGACGCCGGCACGCGCTATCTCAAGGTTGCCGTCTATCACTTCAGCAGTTCGGACCCGCACCACGAAGGCTGCGCGGCCCATGGCAGCGACGATCGCAAGGCCGCCCAGGCTGCACTCGACCGCCTGGCCGCCTTCCGCACCGCGATCGAGAACGGCTTCTGCTGCGGCGCCTCGGTGGCGACGCTGCTGATCGGCGTGGACACCGACAACGACGCGATCAGGATCCACGTCCCCGATGCCGCTGGCGAGATGCGCGCGGACTGCTTCGTCGACAACCTCGCCGTGTATCAGCAGACCGCCGGCATGGTCGCCTCCGAAGCACGCTGGCGCCTCGGCGCCGCGATCGACGAGGCCGTGCGCGAGACCGGCCGCAGCGCGCCGGAAACCGGCATGCGCAGCCTGATCGAGCGCCTGCTGACGAACAACCTGTCGCAGATCGACTACGTCTGCGCCAACCACGGCGGCCGCTATGCCGACATCGGCCACGCCGAGCGCTTCATCAACATCGGCGACAGCTTCGATGTGCTGCATCTGCGCAACCTCGCCTACTTCGGCCACCTGCACACGATCGAGGAAGGCGCGGCGGACATGGACGTCGGCATCAAGATCTTCAGCAAGCTGAACGTGGTGCACGGCCTGCCGATCCCGATCGCGATCCACTATCGCTACGACGAGCAGGTGCCCGGTTCGCGCGAGCGTGCGGTGGCGCGCTGCCGCCGGATCAAGGCCGCGATCGAGACGCGCTACCCGGTTCTGGCCAGGGAAGGCCTGCTGTTCTGCGGCATGACCGTGCAGGCCAAACAGCCTGACAGCATGCAGGAAGACGTGACGGACATCGAAACCAATTCGCATGGGCATTGAGGTGAAGTCATGAAGATCATGCAAGTGGAAAAAACATTGGTCTCGACCAACCGCGTACGCGAAATGGGCCACCGCCCTCTGCTGGTAGTGCGCGAGAAAGCCGGCGGCACGCGCAGTGTGGCGGTGGACGCGGTGGGCTGCATCCCGGGCGACTGGGTGATCTGCGTCGGCAGCTCGGCGGCGCGCGAGGCGGCGGGCGCGAAGGACTTCCCGAGCGACCTGACCATCATCGGCATCATCGATCACTGGCAGCACCAGGAGCATTGAAATGGAGATCATGCGCGTGGTGTCGGATCTGGTGTGCACGCGGCGCATTCCCGGCCTCTTTCACGCGTCGCTGCGCGTGCTGGCCGACGCCAAAGGCACGCTCGCCGTGGCGGTGGATCCGGTCGGCGTACCGGAAGGGAAATGGGTATTTACCGCCGGCGGCTCGGCCGCCCGCTATGGCGCCGGCGATTACAGGATTCTTACCGATTTGACGATCCTCGGGATCATCGATCAGTGGAATGTGGTGGATGAGCACCACGAAGCAAGCAAGGCAGTTTCATTAACCGTGTAAAGGAGAAACATCATGGCAAACGCAATGACGGGCATCGCCCTGGGAATGATTGAAACGCGTGGTCTGGTGCCGGCGATCGAAGCCGCCGACGCCATGACCAAGGCCGCCGAGGTGCGCCTGATCGGCCGCCAGTTCGTCGGCGGTGGCTACGTGACCGTGCTGGTGCGCGGCGAGACGGGTGCGGTCAACGCCGCAGTTCGCGCCGGCGCCGACGCCTGCGAGCGTGTGGGTGACGGCCTGGTCGCCGCCCACATCATCGCCCGCGTCCACAACGAGGTGGAGAACATCCTCCCCGCCGCCGCAGCCGCCTGATTTGATTGAACGCAATTTGCAATAGGAGAGAGAAAATGGCTACTGGTATGACTGGCATTGCCCTGGGCATGATCGAGACCCGCGGTCTGGTTCCCGCAATCGAAGCAGCTGACGCGATGACCAAGGCGGCGGAAGTGCGGCTGATCGGCCGCCAGTTCGTCGGCGGCGGCTACGTCACCGTCCTCGTGCGTGGTGAAACCGGTGCGGTGAACGCGGCGGTGCGCGCCGGCGCCGACGCCTGCGAGCGTGTAGGTGACGGCCTGGTCGCCGCCCACATCATCGCTCGCGTCCACAACGAGGTGGAGAACATCCTCCCCACCGCTGCTGCTGCCTGATCGGACGCCATCATGGACATGATGGTGGACAAGGTCGAGGCAAAAGGGGACATCATGGCCAGCACGAACACCGGCATCGCGCTGGGCATGATCGAAACCCGCGGACTGGTCCCTGCCATCGAGGCGGCGGATGCGATGACCAAGGCGGCGGAAGTGCGGCTGATCGGCCGCCAGTTCGTCGGCGGCGGTTACGTCACCGTCCTCGTACGCGGGGAAACCGGTGCGGTGAACGCGGCGGTGCGTGCCGGCGCGGATGCCTGCGAGCGCGTGGGCGACGGCCTGATCGCCGCCCACATCATCGCCCGCGTGCACGGCGAAGTGGAGCACATCCTGCCAACGCAGCCCAGCGCAGGTGGGGCGGGACGCGACGGCGACGTGACCTGCATCGCAGCTTAGCAAAGGGGGCTGCATGGCAATCGATCCAAGGCTATTGGGGTATCTGAACCGGGCACTGGACCATGAGATGGCCGCAGTACAGCAATACATGGCCCAGTCCAGGCTCTGCGACCTGTGGAACCTGTCAGACTACTGTACGCATTTTCACCAGGACGTCACCGAGGAACTCGGCCACGTGCAAAGCCTGATGGACGCCCTGCTCAGGCTCGGACTCGCGCCCAACGCCACCCAACTGCCGCCGGTACGGCTCGGCCGCAACCTGGGCGAAATGATCGCCATCGATCGCGTACTGGAAATCGAGGCGATTCGGCTGTACGAGGAAGCCACCGCCTACTGTGCACGGGTGCGTGATTTTGGCCACCACGGTCTATTTGCAGGCATTCTGAAAGACGAGTTGATGCATCTCGACGAGCTGGGCAAGATGGAGGCTGACTTGCTCGAAAAGGAACAACGTTATGCCTGAAGACAACAATCCCATTCCGCACTGGCAGCGGCAGGACCTGCCGCCGATGCTGACCCGGCGTTACGAATTCGAGACCTATGCGGAGACACGGCGTTTCCTGGACGGCGTCGCCAAGCTCGCCGAGGAAGCCGGACTGTATCCGAACCTGAGTTTCGGAAAAACCTATGTCAGCGTCACCATCGACGCCGACGGTAAGAAAGTCGGACCCGACTGCGTAGCGCTGGCCCAGAAGATCGACGGCCTGCTCGCGTCGGCGACCTGATCGCCCATGCCTGGTCTGCGCATCGCTGTCGTGAACCAGAAAGGCGGCACAGGCAAGACGACCCTGGCGCTCAATCTGGCCGCCGGCCTGCAGCGACGCGCCAGCACGCTGGTGCTGGATGCCGATCCCCAGGCCTCGATCAGCCAGTGGGCGGCCATGAGCGGCAAGAGCGGACAACTGCCCGCCGTTCAGGCGGTGGCACAGGATGACGTGTGCGCGCGCATCGCACAGGGCGCCCGCGGCCACCGCTACGTCGTGATCGACTGCCCCCCGACACTGCGGACCGCGATGGTAGGCGACGTTATGAACAACGTGGATGTGCTGCTGGTCCCGATCCAGCCTTCGCCCGTGGATCTCTGGGCGAGCATGGACATCACCACCGCGGTTCACAACACGCGCCAGCGCAATCCCCAGCTCAAGGCCTTCGCCGTGCTGAACCAACTGGACAACCGCAATGTGCTTTCGCGCCTCATGCACGAAGCGCTGGCGGAGCTGGAATTCCCCGCCCTGCGCGCCGGTCTCGCCCGGCGCGCCGCCTACCGCAGCGCCGCAGTGGAAGGCACCAGTGTGTATGGGCTCGGACACCGCGGCAAGGCGGCCGCCCACGAAGTTGAAGCCCTGATCGAGGAGTTATTGCAATCATGAACAAGACATCCAGCAAACTCGCTGCCGGCATGCGCAAAGTGAAAGCGCAGCAGGAAAACCCCGTCGCGAAAACCGAGCCGCGCAAGGCCGCAACGCCCGCACCCAAACCCACGCCGTCGCCGAAGCATCCGGACCGCATCTGGCCGGATTGAGGCGCACGCCGGACCGCCGGGCCGCGCGTGTACGCCACGGCTGCAGTTCCAGGCCGCCGCCCGCCCGCCTCTGGCTCCGTATCGGTTCGCGATTTTGTCTGCGAATGATTGAACCGCCATGCCAGCTCTGCCGCGCATCATCGGCATGCAAGTCCGGCTACCCGATCACATTTCATACGGCGCGGAGCTAACCGCAGTCCATAACGCCGGATTGGCCGAATCTCCGACATCTGAACCAGCCCCTGCCGAAGGGCAGGTGCGCAGCACTGAGCTGAGCTGACCGTCATCGAACGAATGACTGTTTTCTGCCGTACACCGGCCTGTGAACTTAGACGCATTGGATGGCAGAAGGTCGGCCGTAGCGGTCCTTTGCCCAACTCGGCAAATACGTCCGCTTAGACTTCAGACGGGTCAATCGCGAATCAACGTAGAGCTTACCGGCGCTGCGCGGCCTTATCGCGCAGCGTCCAGAGAGCGAAGCGAACGGAGTTGAGCGCCAGGTTAGCCATGTGTTCGCACCCCTAAAGGATGCTTGCTTTGGCTGATGAGCTTGATATTGGCGCGGCCACCTTCAATTTTGTAGTGGCGACCCGCACTATCTTCTAAGAAGATGTCGACAAGCGGAGACATGTCGCCTCCATTGACCATGATGCCATCAAACTTTCCGAATTCGGTTTCGTAGAACTCGCCCTCTTGAAGTTTGACCCCGTCCGTGGAGATGGCTATGCGGCCTTTACTACCGTCCGCATAGATGCCACCGAGCCATCGAAGGATGACCGATCTGCGCCCGTGGTTAGTTGCTGTGATGAAGATACTTGAGTATTCGTCTGTACGGTCGTGCTCGCGCGGAAAACACTTAGCCTTCAATTGCGCACGATCTCGCCAAGCGAGATACAACCCCAAGCAAAGACTGAGAGTTGAGACCGCCAGCGCGATGAGAGAGAGGGTGGTAGGGTCAGGCATACATGGCTAACGTTCGACATGAGCGGCAGGCACCGGCTTGCCGGCGCCTGTCCGCTCGATGGAGGGGTTAGCCGTCTCCGAGACTGGTGATGAGTGCATTGAACCGCTCCTCCATGCGTTGCATCTGCTCACGCATTTGCTCTTCAAGCTCGCCAAGTTCACCTCCCAATCCGAGGTCACGGCGCAGTTCAATCATCACAGGCACTTGTTGTGGCGCCAAGTCCCGAAGCTTGGAAAGAAGCATCCGCTGAAAGGCGACGTTTGCCGCATTGAAGCGGGACCACGCGGCGTCGCGGTCCGCTGCAAATTTTTCACTTTGAGACTGCTGAAATGCTAAGCTGGATTGGAGTGCGCGAAAGACGTCAGGATCGGACTTCCCTGACTCGTTCAGCTTTGCCATCTCACCCAAGATCCGCGTAACTTCTGCTTGCGCCAAAGTGTAGTGGTGGTTTGCAATCTGAATTGCAGATTGTGCGGCATGCGCTGGACTCAACAGTGCGAGCAGATCGAAGAGCAACTCTCCGTACTGGCCAACGAGCCTATTAACGAGCAATGCGGTCTTCGGCTCGGCGACCAATTGGAGGCGCGCTGCGGCTGCGAAAAAGCCTTGAAGACCTTCACCAATATTGACCTTTGTAGGGTCAAGGTTCGGTAGGCCTGCCAAGTGCGAGTTGGCCTTAACGAGCTCCTCGATGGCGCGAAGGTATACCTCCCGTCGCAGTGCTGCCGTTCGCTCCTTGGCCTTCTCGGCCGCGTCATGTTTGAGTTGAATGCGCAAACGAGACGTGCTGCCCCAGTTAGAAAGCAGGACTCCACTAAGGGCAAGAATGGCGCCGATGATGCCCGACCAAACAGTGGCGGGGACTAATGCTAGAAGAGACAAGAAGGCGGACATCAAGGCGGCTAACGTTTAAGGTAACCAGCCGCCGGAGCGCGAAGCGCGGAGGGAACCTGCAAGCGCAGCTTGCAGGCGGTCCGGTTGACCGAAGGGTTGGGCGTCCCTCGGGGGCAAACACTGGATGACGGCCCGATACGCCCCGCGAAGAGTGGCGCGCATTCGATCGTCGTAAATCTCAAAATCTGCAACGTGCAGCACTTCGGTGTGAAAGCTGGCATGCCATAGGGAACTGCGCTCGACCACAACGGGATGTGGCATCTCCTCGAACTGATCTGCCGTGATATCGACGACAAGCTCATTCCGACCCAGCCACGCGTGAGACCCGCCGTCTCGCTCACCAAGAACATAGTCGAATTGACCGAGACCGGACACTTCCAAGTACTTTGCGAGAAGAAGGGCGGCGTCGCCACATGCGCCTCTCGGGAAACTCGTGAATGTGATTGGTAGGATAGATCGCTCACAAGATTCAATCGCAGCGCGAAGGCGCGCAGCGTGTTCGTAGATCGGGAGGAGATCGAGCATGGCTAATGAGACGCCCAACGTTTGAGATAAGGGGCGCGCCGCTTGCGGCGCGTCCCAGCGACCGAAGGGAGCGCCTTGATCGAGGGGTTAGGCGTGCTCATGGCTCAACCACCTGCACCTCTGGAGAGTAGAGAAGTAGAAGGTCAATAAGATTTCGGATGATTAGCGCAGCCACTACTGGATCGGTGAGGTTGTCACAGACATACAAGCCCTCCGGGATTGCCTCCACGTAGGCATTTGGAAACGGCTCATTGGCTTTCGGGTCTAGGCGTTGCAGGAGAGGCGCCAGTTGTTCCGCCAATGCGGTGGCGACTTTGGTTCTCGCAAGCTCTGGCACTACGAGTTGGTATTCAATTCCCACGATGCATTTCCCTGCGCCTAACAGTTAATATAGAGACCCATGGGTCCGGACGTTTTTTAATAAAGAGACAGGCATTTCGTGAGTCTATCGTCTTGATTCTTATGTAGATGTTCGTCCGGCTGTCTCTTTATTACGTTATGCAAAAGGAGACGCAGGCTGTCCGGATTATGCTCCTGATTCTTTCCCTCAACTACCAAGCGCAAACCTCATGGGGTCGACCCACGTCCCCCGCCTGCTCGATCAAGTTTCCGTCGTCTGGGACCGACTTCACTGACTGCTCTTGCCCATGAAGCTGACGTGATGCAGGGGTATCAGGACGGGCCGCTTCGGCCGGAGGCTGTGTGGAAACCCCCCTCAAATTTCCTAAACTGATCGC
>ERZ761607.347-NODE-347-length-87838-cov-13.152444_pt1 | contig 87838 bp, 69 predicted proteins | sample MGYA00511164_ERZ761607 | MGnify/ENA primary metagenome ERZ761607 (study PRJEB28899, sample SAMN02445080) | bioreactor sludge metagenome | biome: EBPR sludge | place: Australia: Brisbane, Thorneside Wastewater Treatment Plant | collected 2011-06-22 ...
GAGTCGCAAGTTTTTTTCTGTCTTTCAATTCTTGAATTTCCTTTTCAGTGAGTTTTATTTTTCTGCTTATTTCTGCCTCATTAAAACTTAAAATATTTTCTTGAATTGATTTTTTAATTGCGGCAAATGCTTTTACAGAAATCTCCTTGGCAATAATTTCATCATTCCATTTTTTATTTTTCAAAGAAACTAAAATCTGTTTTCTCAGAGCTTCAACAGATTTTATTTGTGCTGTCCATATTTTTAAATTGGCTTCTGAATTTTCTGAAAGCCAATCAAATAAAACTGAATCATCAGCTAAAACCTTTGTATCCAATTCAGTCAACTCTGTTTGCTGCTCACTAATTTTATCAATAATTTTATTTAAATCTTTTTCGGCATTGCTAGTTAAGAATTTCCAATATGCTTCAATAAGTTGTTTAGCCTCCTTGCTTAATGGTTGATGGCATAGTAAACAAAAATCTTTATCCGCTGGATATAAATCTGCATCATCATACTGAACTTCGGCAAATGCTTTTGCAGCAATCAATAAATCTTTCCATTCATCACTTCCAATACTTCCAATGTTTTCGGTTTCAAATTGCGCCAACCCTTCGCTTGCAGATAACTTTTTATTGTGAAAGTAGTCTTGTATCAACTTTTTTAATTTGTTTATAGCTACATCAGAAAAGTATTCATTGATTGTTTCGAGTTTTTCTTTAAATTCATCTAACTGCTCTTGGATTCTTTTTAAGTTTTTTACCTTTTTTGTGACATCAATTTTCTTTAGGTCAATCAAACATTTTTCAAGAGAAGCAAGAGTTTTGATTTCATCGGAAGTGATTTTTGCCTTCTCTTCAAAAACACTAAAATCTGAGGAACCGCTTAAACTTGCAACAAGTTTTTTTACGGTCGTATCATTATCGAAAAAGTCGATAAAACTGTTTGCTGGCGAGTTGATGTGAATATCAGTTTCAAGCAGTCCTTGAACCTTTGTAATTACATTGGAAAAAGCATCAAAAAATTCTAGTCCGTTCGGGAGAAACTGAATTATATTTTCAGTAGTTAAATGTGCCGTAATGCTTGAAGAATCAAAAACCGAGTAACAAGTGAATTCATAATTTTTGGAGTCGTCTGGAAATTTTAATTCATACTCTTTTAAAGGGTTTTTAAATTTGAAAATGCAACTTGTTTCCTTTGGCTTTACTGCTGAATGAATGTTTCTCACTAAGGATTTATCACCTCTTGATAGAAAAGCATTATTCAAAATTCTGATGTAGCCGCTTTTTCCAACTCCGTTGTCACCATATAAGATTGATAAATTTTTTGAAATGGGCATACTTTGGTCTTCTTTTAAAGCATTTACTCCTTTGATTCCTTTAATCTCACTTAATAAAAAATCTGTCGCATTGCTTGTAGTAGAAGAGCCTGAAGAAATTTTAATTGGAGGTTGAATTGTTTTTTTAGCTGCAAGCCCGTTGTCTTCTAAGAAGTACTTGTATGCAAGTTTTATATCACTGTCTGCAATAGCTTGCTTGTTCAATAGTTTGATAGCTAAAACTTTTTCCCAATAATCCAAATCACCAACCCAGTCATGTATTTCTTCGATTAAACTTTTTGTTGCCATTTTTTAATTGTTAAGGTGTTAATGATTGGGTTTGATTGGAAATGTTTAGCCGTTCATTTATTGTAGTTAGTTAATAGTAGTACTGTCGCCGGTAGGGTTGCCGATAACATTTACTTATGCGCGTAATGGACCAGACCTAAATGTTACAAAATGGTTGAAAACGATTGGGTTATTGGGATCTGGTGGATACGCGTGTGTTGCGCCAATGAAAATTACAAAAAATAATAATACGCGGAGTGGATTGGAGCTTGGGTTATTGCGACTGACCCAAAAATGATTTGATAAAGAATTCTGGATCTGTGTTTTTCAAAGTTGCTGATTAAACCTTTGCATGCCCTGGCTGCAGGATTGGTTATGTCTATGTGTAGGGTGGATTAAGGGCGTGGGTTGTGGGCTATAGGTTTGTGTTTTAGGTTTAGGTGTGGGCGTGGGTTGTGGGCTATAGGTTTGTGTTTTAGGTTTAGGTGTGGGCGTGGAGAATGAATTAGCTTTTGATGGCTGTTCGGTTAAAATGTCCAGTCGCCGGATTGGTAAATTTCGTCGAGCGGACTGCGGATGTTGATCAACTGCTCCTTCTTTACATGCAAATACCGCGTTGTGGTGTGAATGCTGAAATGACCCAGCAAATCCTTGATGTACTTGATATCAATCCCCTGCTCCAGCAAATGCGTGGCAAAACTGTGCCGCAAACTGTGAAAACTGACCTGCTTCATAATTCCCGCCTTCCGCTTCGCCTGCTGAAATACTTCCTGGGCCGTCCGTATACTCATCGGCTCCCCGGGCTCCGTACCCTCAAACAAATATTCCCTCGGCCTCGGCTTGCAGGTCTTCAGGTAATTCCGCAGGATGTCGAGCAATAAAGGGCTCAACATCACATACCTGTCCTTCTTGCCCTTGGCCTGCTGTACCAATATCTGCATCCGGTCGCTGTCTATGTCCGATATCCTCAATGCCACCGCCTCACTGACCCGCAAGCCGGCGCTGTATGCCGTAAATAATAATGCCTTGTGCTTCTTGTTGTCCAATGCACGGAACAACTTACTGATCTCCTGCTCACCCAATACCTTCGGCAATATGATCGGCTTCCTGGGCCTGGGTATCTCCACAAATATCTTATCCCTCCGCAATACCTGCTCAAAATAAAACTTCAATGCATTAAGCCTGCTGTGAACCGTGTTTTCACTGAGCTTCAGCGTGTCTATACAATATAATATGTACCGCTTCACCTCATCCGGCGTAAGCGATTCCACATGCCTGGTGCGCAGCAATTGCAGCAACGACGCAAATTCCTGCCTGTATGTCCGGATGGTGTTCTCACTATATGCCTTCATCCGCAGGTGATCCAAAAAATCCTGCATCGCACGGATATTCTCCCCCATCACCGGTGCCGTGGCTAAACCGGCTTTTTGCTTTTTACCTGCTTTGTAAGCCAGGTCATCCCCACGACCCGCTTTCGCCCTTTTCTCTTCTACCCTTACCTTCTGCTCCAGCTTTTGCTCCATCTCCACAGGTGGCTCACCCCAAACCAAATCCCATCCCACTGGTAACTTCTTCACTAAATCGCGCAGCAATACCTGGCTGTCAGGTATATGCCAGCTCCGTACCGTGCGGCTCCACCTGGCCCCGGCAATGCTTTGCAATACCTGGTTCATATTCCTGTCTGAAGGAAAATGTAAAAAACACCTACGCTGCTGCCGGTGCAATTTGCGCGTGACGTATATAAATGGCAATTCTTTTTCCGCAATCTACCAAGGGCCTTCATTGCGGAAAAGGGATTTTACCCATATTATAGATGTGAGAAAACAACAGCCCAGCGTACAAATCATCAGGGCAAGGGGTCGTGTCCATGCGATCCCCAGGGATGGCATTTGGATACCCTTTTGATGGTGAGCCACAGGCCTTTCAGTGGACCATACTTCCTGAATGCCTGCATGCCATAGTCTGAACAGGTTGGCGTGAACCGGCACTTGGGCCCCAGCCAGGGTGATATGATCAACTGGTAAGCCCGGATGAGGAGGATGAATGGCAAACTAAGCAGTTGACTGACCTTCTTCATGTGCCATTTTTTTTAACCGGGTGATGATGCTGGTAAATTTCGTGTATACGTCAACGTGAGTAGGCAGCTCCTTGCCGATGTACAAAATAAAAACAGAGATCCGCTTGCCCGATTTCTGCAAATAATGCTCCAGCTCGTGCTTCTGCAAACGGTAGGCTTCACGCATGAGCCGCTTGATGCGGTTGCGGTCGACAGCCTTGCGGAAAAGGCGGTTGCTCACACCTACCCCCGCCTGAAGATGGTGCTGGTCATTCTCAAAGATGTAAAAAACCCGGAATGGGAAATGCGAGAACTGGTGCCCGGCAGTAAATACCTGCTGAATGGCCTTTCGGCTTTTCAAACGCTCCTGGCGGCCATAACGGTATGTGATTGTGGGTTGCGACATAAAAAAGCCCCTGCAAAAAACAGGGGCTGTAAAGTATCGTCAACTGTACGGGTGCAGCCCCGCTTACAGTATTATTTTTTTGATCCGTGCTCGTCTGAAACAGTGAGCTTATGACGGCCCTTTGCCCTGCGACTGGCCAATACCTTACGGCCATTGGCGTCCTGCATGCGCTTGCGGAACCCGTGTACAGATTTCCTGCGGCGTGCGTGGGGCTGGTATGTTCTTTTCTTTCCAGGCATGGTTTTACGTTTTTCCTTTTACAAAATGTTGTTTCAGCTCCTTCAACAGGGCACCATCCCTGCTGCTTGTGAAAGGGAGGGCAAAGGTAAGGGTTTCGGGTTGAAATATGAAAAGATGGCTTGCCTTTTTCCTGAAATAACCCGATTTCAGAGTACCAGCTTGCTTGCCTGCACGGGTGCACCCATAAAAAGACTGCCCTGCGTGTTGAATTCTTCCGGGTCGCCGGTTGTGAAAAAGCGGACCGTCCCACCCTTGCTGCAGTCTGAAGCTATTTCAGGATGGCGATCCAGGTAATCAGCGAGGCTGTTGGCCACAATCTCACCTTGTGCAATCACCCGGATCCCGCTGGGCAGAAATTGATTTATCTTATTGATTAACAATGGATAATGTGTGCAGGCAAGAAGAATGCTGTCTATGTTGGGGTCTTGTGCCAACAGGTTCCTGAGGTGTTTTTCTATGAAATAGTCGGCCCCGGCCGATTCATGCTCATGGTGCTCCACCAATGGCACCCACATCGGACAAGCCTCCTGGCTGACGCGGATACCCGGAAAAAATTTCGCGATCTCGATCAGGTAGGAGCCCGAGTTTATGGTTCCGGGCGTGCCCATCACCCCCACATGCCCGCTTTCACTAAAGCTGCCAATGATTTCGGATGTGGGACGGATCACACCAAGAACCCTTTTATCCGGGCCAATCCTCGGCAGGTCCTGCTGTTGTATGCTGCGCAGGGCCTTGGCCGATGCGGTATTGCAGGCCAGTATCACGAGTCGGCAGCCCTGGCTGAAAAACCATTCCACGCATTGCAGCGTGTACGCGTACACGGTATCAAAGGCACGGGTGCCATACGGCGCGCGGGCATTATCGCCAAGGTAGAGGTAATCGTAACCGGGAAGCTTGCGTACAATTTCCTTCAATACGGTAAGCCCACCATAACCACTGTCGAAAACGCCTATCGGATGATCTGCCATGCACCAAAAATACAATAGCCGCCTGATATCGGGCGGCTATTTGTGAATCTTATGCTGAGCTATTAGTGTCAATATTATGGCTTACGCTGAGCGCCACCCGGAGCAGGCTTTGGTGCAACAGGCTTAATGCCCAACTTCTTCTTCACCAATTCCAGTACATCATCGCCCGGAGGGCCTACGATCACCGCGTTGGCATCGAGTACGTAAGCATAACCGCTTTCCTTGGCTACGCTGCGGATCGCTTCCATTGCTTTTTCACGAATAGGGAGGATTTTTTTCTGAGCTTCGGCCTGGTACATTTCCTGTGCCTGCTGGTTCCAGGATTGTACGCGCTGGTATAATGACATGAGCTCATTTTTCTTGATCTCTTTCATGCTTGGCGAAAGCTTTGCGGAGTCGCGTACAAAGATGCTGTCCTTGTCGTTCAAATCCTTCATCAGGTCCTGGCCCTGCTGGGCAAGTGAAGCCTGGTACTCTTTCAATTCGTTGTCTGCCTTTTCAGCTTCCGGCATAACGGCGATCAGCTCATCTGTATTGATATAACCGATCTTGTTTTGGGCTGATGCGCTGTGCATAGCGAAAACCATCAGGCCGGCTGCGAAGATTTTTTTCATGTTGTAATTGTGTTTTCTGTTTTGATGTTGTAATTAAGCGTTCGTTTAATGCGGGCCGCGCATATCGGTTGTATTATCATTTATTTAACACCGAGGCTGCGCAACACGTCCTCACTCTTGTCGAGTTTTGGGTCGGCAAAGATAACGGTTATTCCCTCACTTTTATCAAGGATGAAGTCATATTGTTTCTCTACGGCGAGTTTCTGGATGGCGTTGTACACCCTGTCCTGCACGGGTTTGATGAGCTCCATGCGTTTCCTGAACAGGTCGCCTTCAAAACCAAAGCGTTTGCGTTGCAAATCGCGCAGCTCTTTTTCCTTATTGTAAATTTCATCTTCCCTTTTCTTGCGTAAGGCTTCCGTGAGCATCACCTGCTCAGCTTCAAAATCCTTCACCATCTTATCCACCGCCGTTTGCTTCTGGTCAATTTCCTGTTGCCATAACACACTGAACTGGTCAAGGCGTGCCTGCGCTTCTTTGTAATCGGGTAATTTTTCGAGGATGAATTTTGAATCAATCACCGCGTAACGCTGTGCGCTCAGGAACCCAACAGAACAGAAGAGCGCGATGCCTAATGTGAAGATGTATTTCATGACAGATATTTTCGTGGATGATTTGATGAATTAATCGGCTTCCTGGCCAAGCATGAATGTGAATTTCGCGGCGCCCTTGATGCCGGTCGACTGGTCAAAACGATCAAGCCCAATGCCATAGTCGAATCCAAGCAATCCAAACATCGGCAGGAAGAAACGCATGCCCACACCGGCCGAACGGCGCAATTTAAACGGATTGTATTCCTTCATTGAATACCAGCCATTGGCTGCTTCAAAAAACGCAAGCCCGTAAATGGTGCTGGCCGCATTGGTGCTGAACGGATACCTCAACTCAACCGTATATTTATTAAATATGGTGAAGTATTCATTCGGATTAATGCCATCAGGATTGATCTTGGGGTCGGATGAACTGTAAATGGGATAACCGCGGTGCGCGATGATGTCGTAACCCAGTAAGGCAAATGTGTTGCTCAAACCGGCGTCACCAACCTGGAAGCGTTCAAACGGAGAGATGTTCAACTTGCGGTTGTACCTGCCGATGAAACCAAACTTGGCCGCGGCTTTCAGGATGAACTGCTTGTTCTTTTCTTCACCCCTCGCCCGGCCAATGGGTGTGTACCATTCACCGGTGAAGCGCCATTTATGAAACTCCGGTAGTTTTACCTGGTTGTCATTTTCATTCGTGATGCCCAGTAAACTATAAGGCAAAGTAAACTGTCCGCTCAACAAAAAGTTAGACCCGCTGGTGGGGAATATCGGGTTTGGACCCGCAGAGTTGCGGAGCAATGTCATCTTCAGACTGATATTGGTAGATGTTCCGTTGCTGAGCCCTGGGAAAATTTGTCCGTAGTTCCTTAATTTATATTGTGTGAAGTTTAACGCATAGATGAGCGTGAAGAAGTCATCCGGCCATTTCAACTGCTTACCGAGCGAAATGCCGAAGCCAACGGTTTTGAGGAAAGAGGTATCGCCGCAACTCTTACAAAACCTTCCTGCGGCATCAATGGCATTAGAGAACTTGGTATTGAAATAATTGATCGAAAATGAATTCCTCTTTTTCCCCCCCAGCCATGGCTCGGTGAATGAGAAGTTGTACGAGCGGTACGCGCGGCCATTTGATTGTACGCGCAAACTCAATCGTTGCCCGTCACCTGAAGGTAATGGGCTCCATGATGATTTACTCAGGATATTTTTGAGCGAGAAGTTGTTGAATGTTACGCCCAGCGTACCTGTCAGGCCAATGCCCCCGCCGAAGCCGGCAGAGAGTTCGAGCTGATCGGATGATTTTTCCTCCACCTGCCAGTTGATGTCAACCGTTCCGTTATCCGCATTCGGTACAATATTGGGCGCGATTTTTTCAGGGTTGAAGAAGCCCAATTGCGAGAGTTCGCGCTGGGTACGGATGATGTCGGAGCGACTGAACTTTTCGCCCGGAATGGTGCGCAGTTCGCGCAGGATCACATAGTCTTTTGTTTTATCGTTCCCGCTCACACTCACATGCCCGATGGTGGCTTGCGGCCCTTCCATGATGCGGATCTCGTGGTCGATGGTATCATTGTACACCGCCGTTTCCACAGGGTCGATGCGGAAGAAAAGGTATCCGTCATCCTGGTATAAACTACCGATATCACCCCCTTCAGCCGACATCTGTTTGCCGAGGCGCTTGTTTAATAACTCAAGGTTGTACACATCGCCTTTCTGAATGCCTAACAGCATATTCAAAACAGAATCCGAATATTTGGTATTGCCCCTCCAGGTAATGTTGCCAAAATAATATTTGCGGCCTTCCGTGAGTTTGATGTGCACATCGAGGTTGCCTTTGGTATTGACAATCTGCGTATCGGCCAGCAAAGCGGCATCGCGGAAGCCTTGCCCGTTGTAATATTCCAGTACCCTTTCCTTATCTTCCTGGTACTTGGTTTCGTTGAATTTAGAACCTGCAAATAATTTGAAGCGGAAATATGGATCGAGGTATTCTTTTGTTTTGGATGGGGAGAGGAAGCCCACTTCTTTCAGGTATTTGCGAAAGGACGCGGATTTGGCCGTGTCTCCGTAAGGACTAACCACCTGGTCGGGGAAGAGCGAAATGCGCGTCATTTCTTTGGTGCCCTTCATCTGCTTTTTGAGCTTGAGGTCTGCAACCGATTCATTACCGCTGAAGTTGAGCGAGTTGATCTTTACTTTTCTCCCTTTATCTATATCGAAATGTAATGACACCGAATTGGCAATGCCGGTGAGTTCTTCTTCACGCATGCTGATCTGTACATTGCGGTAGCCCTTACCAAAATAAAATTTACGGATGGCTTCCACCGCGCTGAGTTTCATGTTTTCCGTCAGGACACGGTCGCGGGCGAGGCCTACCTTTCCCGTCAGGTCATCCTTCTCCCCTTTCTTGATCCCTGAAAATGTGAAGTCGAGCAGCCTGGGGCGTTCCAGCAATTCAATTTCTATGTAGAGTTGATTGTCGTTAACCAGGTTGGTGAAGTTGATTTTAACATCAGACACCAGGTTTTGGCGCCAGAGTTTTTGTATGGCTTTGCCAAATGCATCGGAACCGGGGATGGTTACTTTGTCTCCAACCGCGAGGCCGGAGATGGAGATGATCAGGTTTTGATCAAAAGCGCGTGTACCCGTTACCGAAATGCCCGCGATGGAATATTGTTTGGGGTAGCGTGATTTGAATATCTCGAGGAGGGCCGGGTTCACTGAAACCGGCAGCGTGTCTTGTTGGGCTAAAATCAGTTTTGAGGACAGCAGACTAAACACAAGCAAAACGCTGATCCGGTAAATCCTATGCATCAATTGGTCTTTTACGAGCGGCAAATTAAGCCCATTAATTAAAAGAATATGTTAAATGACCCGCTAAACACAGATGTATAGCGGATTTGCGCTAATACATGCTTAGCTGTTCAACTCCTGTTCCTGCTTCATCTGGTCGCTGGTTTTACCAAAGCGCCTTTCCCTTTGCTGGAAGTTGACAATAGCCTCATAGAGGTTTTCCTTTCTGAAATCGGGCCAGAGCGTATCGGTGAAGTACAGCTCTGTGTATGCCAGTTGATAGAGGAGGAAATTGCTGATCCTGAACTCCCCGCTGGTGCGGATCATGAGTTCGGGGTCGGGGATCTCGCGGGTGGCGAGGTATTGCGGGATGGTTTCCTGGCTGATGTCTTCAGGCTGAAGTTTGCCGGTTTTTACGTCGGCGGCCATCAGTTTTACGGCCCTCACAATTTCCCAGCGGCTGCTGTAGCTGAGCGCCATCACGAGCCTGAGGCCTGTATTGACGGATGTTTCAGCGATGGCTTCGTTGAGTTCGCGGCGGGCGTTCTCCGGGAGCATATCCGTATCGCCAATCACCATCAGGCGGATATTATTCTTATTAAGGGTAGGTACTTCCTTTCGGATGGTATCTACCAGCAATTCCATCAGTCCGCTCACTTCGTCCGCGGGCCTGTCCCAGTTTTCGGTGCTGAATGCGTATAATGTCAGGTAACCTATGCCCAGTTCTGCGGCGCCTTCCACAATATTGCGGACGCTTTCCACGCCGTGCAGGTGCCCAAAAAGCCTGTCGTGCCCCTTCTCGCGCGCCCAGCGGCCATTACCATCCATAATAATGGCGATATGGCCAGGCAACCTGGAGCGATCTATTTTCTCTAAAAAGCTCATCCGTTTTGGGTTGACGGTGCCGGCACTGTACCGGTCACAGCGCGCAAAGGTACAAAAAATAAGCTTTGGAGCTGATTAATCGGCGGTGGGGCACTTATAGGTGCCAATATTGAAGGAAATGCCTACTTCGGCGATCACATACTGGTCTTTTTGCTTGCTCCATCCGCGTTGACGGCCAGGGGTATTGCCGAGCGGGTTGGATGGGTTGATCTCGTAAGAGCGGTCTTGCAATAAAAAGGCGGCAGAAGGGCCTGTCGGGCCATCGGGGAAGGCCGACCTGGGCGCGAAAGTGGTGCTCACGTCATCCAGGTAATCGGTGGTGGTGAAACGGTTGCTGATCTCAAATGTGAGGTTGGCACGTTCACTGAGGCTGTATTTGATGCCCACACCAAACGGGATGCAAACGGCCATGGTGCTGTATTCCTTGCGTCCTTCGTAACCAGCTACCTGGCCTTCGGTGCCTAATGGGCGGAGGAAATACTTATCGCCATTGAGGAAAGCGTATGGGTCGTAGGTGAAGATGCCCACACCGAGTGTCACGTATGGGGTGAAGCTATGATCCGGATGATTGGGGATGTATTTGAAGAAGTTGAAGTCGCCCTGAACGGCCAGCTCAAAAATATTGGAGTTGAAGCTGAGGTTGCGGGTTTTTTGATAATCGTTTTTGCTGTACGAATCAGAATAACCTACCTGCGCGAAGCGCCCTGCCACCCTGAGGCCGATGTAGTTGCCAAACTGCTTGCGGAAAAACGCGCCGATGGCGGGTTTGGGACGATTGAGGGCAGCCCTGGTGTTCAGGTCGCCAAAATAATGAGCGGCGCCGGCAGTGATGCCAAACTCGCCCTGGTACACATAACCATTCTCCTGAGCCTGGGCAACGGAAACAGTGAACATGGCACAAGCGGCTAATATCAAATTACGCATCAGGGGTATTTTTTGGGTTGGTTGTTTGTTCAAACAGGGCATAAAGATAATTGAAGCTACTATATTCTCAAATCGACTTATATATAAGCGGATATTTTTTGCATTTTTTAACTTGAGCGCATCAGGGGGCACGCTCCACCCGCAGGCCCACGCTCATGATATGCGGCAAGGGGTCGTCGCGCATGATCTGGCGGATGCGGTATTTGTAAACACCCGGCCTGATGAAACGGCGCGGCACTTTGTTTAAGGGTTTACGCAATTCCCAGATATCGTTCATGCCGGTGCCTTCCCAACCCTGGGCGTCATTGCCGAGGCTGAGGTTTACTTTTTGATCGTACATCGAATCGCCCGGACTTTGCAGGCCCATGTTCAGCCATATATTATTATATGTGTATTCGTCGGTATGCCTGAGTACGATGTAGATCTGGTAGGCCGGAATGGTATCTGTGATTTCGAAGCTGCCTTCAATGGCTTTAGATGATGCCCATTCATGGCCCGGCACCACCTGGCTTTTTTCATACACATCCATTGGCTTGCATGAACATAGTTGCATGAAAGCGAACAGGATGATGTAGGCTTTGATACTATTTATGACAGATGATTTCGGCATGTTGCAAAAATACCGGTTTCGGGTTATTGGTTAGAGTACGTTCAATACCTGCTCTTTGGCTTTCTCGAGTTCGTCTTTCATTTGCACCACGCATTTCTGGATGCCTGCGTCGTAAGCCTTGCTGCCGGTGGTATTTATTTCACGGCCGATTTCCTGCAGGATGAAGGAGAGTTTTTTTCCTTTGCCAGGGTCGTCACTGTCGATCACCTGTTGAAAATATTCGCAATGCTGGCGAAGGCGGATTTGCTCTTCATGGATATCAATTTTCTCCATGTAGTAAATGAGTTCCTGTTCGAGTCGGTTGTGGTCGATATTATCCTGGCCAACATGTTTCTGCAGCAGGCTGTTGATTTCCTCGCGGATCCTTTTTTCCCGGTTGGGTTCGAGGAGGAGGATGGCTTCTTCCTGTTCGCGGATGCGTTCGATGCGGGTGATGAGGTCTTTGTATAATGAGGCGCCTTCTTCTTCGCGGTGCAGGGTTAACTGGCGAAGAGCATCTTTTAATACCAGCATGCAATCATTGAATTCCTTTTCTTCCAATACGTCGACCGATGGCGTGACCACTTCGGGGAGCCGGAGCAAAGCGCCCAACACGGAATGGGTATCGATTTGTAATTCCTTGGCCAGTGTATCGATTTGCGCGTAATATGCCTTGATGAGGTCGGTGTTGATGACAACCGGTTTGCTGGCGCCGTTTTGTTTGATGACGATATAGCAATCGACGGTGCCGCGGATGAGATGTTCCTGCAGGCAGTTGCGGATATCGAATTCGTATGGGCGCAACAGGGCGGGGAGTTTCAACTGCAGTTCGAATTGTTTGCCGTTGAGGGCTTTGATTTCAACGAGGTAGGTTTTGTCGCCTACGGTTTGTTCGGCCCTTCCAAAGCCTGTCATGGATTTTAATGTCATGTAACCGGTATTTGATGCAAGGTAATGGATTTGTTGTTTGAATGCTATGCAACCCCTTCGGGGCCGGGGATGATTTGGGATTGCGCCCTATAGATACATGACCCCGTTGCTGTCAAAATGATATGTGCTTCTCTTTCATGAACATGGTTTGCATCATTGATACGGTTGCAAAACACATGTGATGAAGATCTGCGCGAACAATGATGATGCCTGTTCTATGCGTATGACCTGTGCAGATTGAAGAATGCTGAATTGATTTTTTTGAGGAAGAAAAATCAAAGCCGGATCCATAAAAAACTTTGCCTGGCTTCTTTCAGCTTACCGAAAAAAAAGACCCGGTCTTGAAACCGGGCCTAGTATAATGGTGGGTTAGTAAGTACCGGGATTAATATCCCTACACAATATTAAAAATAATTTTTCCGAATGAAAAAAATTTTTACGGTTATTTTATTAACATTTTAAAATCGCGTGTGGAAAATAGCGAACCGTTTCATGCGACAATGCGAGACGTTTGCAGAAAAAATGCAAGCTGGATTTTTGCATCAACGATCATTCGATGTTTGCAAACATGCATGAATACATCATTTCACAAGACGAAAAAAAATGAGCATGCGCATAAGATGCATCATGCCATAGATTTAGTTGCCAGGGAAAGCCCAATGCAACGAAAGCATATTACCTTTGAAAAAAAATTTCATACATGCAATTTCCAGCACCTGTTTCCCTGCGCTGGGTGGCCGACCTGATCGGCGCCCGATTGATCGGCGACCCCAACGCGCAAGCAACCGGCATCAATGAAATACATAAAGTTGAACCAGGCGACCTCGTGTTTGTGGATCATCCAAAGTATTACGACAAGTGCATCCAAAGCGCCGCGAGTTTTATTATCATCAACAAAGAAACTGATGTACCCGAAGGAAAAGCATTGCTGGTGGTTGAACAGCCTTTTGACGCTTACTGTAAAATTGTGGAGCATTTCATGCCTTTCAGGCCTTCATCGTTACCCATCAGCGATAGCGCCGTGATTGGCCAGGGAACCTATGTGCACCCATCCGCCATCATCGGCAACCATGTGCACATAGGGAAAGACTGCATCATCCATCCACAGGTTACCATACTTGACCATGTGATTATCGGCGACAGAGTGATCATCCAGGCAGGAACCGTTATTGGCAGCGACGCGTTTTATTACAACACAAAAAAGAACCGCGAAGTATGGTATAAAAAAATGCCAAGCTGCGGACGCGTGATTATTGAAGATGATGTGGAGATCGGCGCTTCCTGCACCATCGACAGGGGTGTAAGCCATGATACCATCATAGGGCAAGGCACGAAAATGGATAATATGATCCATATCGGTCACGATACCGTGATCGGAAAAAATTGCCTGTTCGCGGCACAGGTCGGTATCGCCGGCGCGGTGCATATTGAAGACGGCGTGACTTTATGGGGACAGGTAGGCGTGAGCAAAACCTTACGCATCGGCGCCAACGCGGTGGTGCTGGCGCAAAGCGGCATACCCGGAAACCTGGAAGGCGGCAAATCTTATTTTGGATCACCTGCTGATGACGCGCGCGAGAAAATGAAAGAGCTGGTATGGGTGAAACGCATCCCCGAAATCTGGAAAAAAGTAATGGGTTAATCCGTGGCTTCTGCACTGGTGTCAATGTAATCGTATGGCAGCATGTCGGCAATCTTTTCCCATGTCCAGTAATTTCGCAGGATGATGTCTGACTGCTCATAATAAAACCCGTTTTGTTCAATGGTCACCGGGTCCTTCGACAAAAAACCAATCACGGAAAACTGTATGTCTTTGGGTTGGCCTGGGTTGCCCTTGATATAAGCTATTGCGGGTTTTTCGATGGTATAAATCACTGCGATATCGGGCGATTGCGGTTGAATGGACACCGTATTAAGGCTGTCGTTTTTATGATACCCCAACAGCGCGTAAGGATCTTTGGCCCTCAGGGCCGTATCCCTGTTGCCTGCCTTCGTCATCACCTGTACATCAAAACCTTCATCATCCAGCGAACGGCTGTACAGGGCACGCATGAAATGGAGGATGGAACCTTCATAGGCCAGTTCGCGGCGAAGCTTCCATTGCGCTTTGATGTTGGTGCTGTCGGTTTTCATTTCTTCAAAAACAGGGTACCCTGTAAACAGGCTCACGCCGGATGCATACTCATGCACAAATGAATCAAGCGTGTACTTAATAGTATAACCCAATGCTTCATTCTGTACTTCAAGCGGCACATCGGCCATCACTTTCAACCTGTTCCGCTTACGCGAAAAATAAAACTTCAGGTCTTGTGTATTCAGGATGCGGCATTGCCTGCTGTTTTCCGTTTTGCCGATAAACTCATCGAGGAAAAAACTCCCATACTTTTCCCATCCATTTTTTAATTCCCCGGATGCCACAACCGACACCGCGGTTAGTTCCTTTTCTTTCGGACTGAGTTCAAACAAGATTTCCTGGCCTGCATCAGTGTTGTTCACCCTTCTTTCCATTACCTGGTAACCCGTGAAACTAACCGATACATCATAGCCACCATTTGGCAATGCCAATCGAAACCGGCCTTCGGCGTCAGTTGCCGTTCCGATGGTTGTTTGCTGCGCCACCACCGATGCGGCCTGCAATGGCTGGCCTGTGCCCTCCTGCAGCACTTTACCGGTAATGATATAATATGATGATTGCGCCTGCATTGTTTGTGTGCCAAAAACAAATGCAACCATGACTAACAACAGGTATGACTTATACTTTTTCATCTTCGTTTATGCCTTGGGGTTATGGATTTGACCTGAGAGTTCCTTGCAGGTAAATGCAATGCTTTCTTCGAGGCCTGTGTACGCAAAGCCGGGAAGGGCTTTGAGCAATTTGTCATTCCTGTATTCCACTGTAGCCAGCGCGGTCTCTGCCGTTTCCTTAGTAACCAGTGGCTTAGTTCCGGTGATTTTGCTCTTGATTTTTTCCCAGCGCCAGACGAGCCCTGCAAGAAATGGCGTCACCTTACGGTGAGGAGGATTTTTACCAAATGCTTTCGCCATCAATTCAAAAACCGATTTGTAAGTAGCGTGATGTCCATTTAAAATAAAGCGCTCGCCGAAAATATCCTTTTCGGTGAGCAGGATCATCGCTTTAGCCACATCGCGTACATCTACAAACCCATTCACACCTTCGCTGTACCAGGGAAAACCATTGTACACCGATTTAAAAATAGCAGTGGAGCTGCTGTTCCAGTCGCCGGGGCCAATGATCACCGATGGGTTTACCACCACCGCGTTGAGGCCTTCGGCCATGCCGCGCCATACTTCCATTTCGGCGAGGTACTTACTTTGTCCGTAGCGGCTGTTATGCGTTTCCTTTGACCAGTTCATAGACTCATCCACCGGCACCCCATCCTTATGCCTACCCAATGCCGCTACCGAACTTACAAAGGCAAAACGCCGCACACCGGCATCGAGCGCCGCATTGACCAGGTTCGCGGTGCCTTCCACATTAATCTTATATAATCTCGCGTCATCGCCCGGATCAAATGATACAAGGGCCGCGCAATGATACACATCCTCCACACCCTGCATGGCTTCTTCCAGCGCCATCACATCAAGAATGCTTCCCTGCGCCTGCTCAAGCATTGGGTGCGATGGCAAAGACAATGGCTTTTGGTTTACCAGCGCCCGCACCCGCTTACCGGATTGCAACAACTGCCTGATCAACTCAGCCCCCAGTAAACCCGAACCTCCGGTAACCAATATCATGCCTGAATGTGTATAGGATAAATAATGTATGCGTAACGGTTATGAATACTCGTAAAATCCTTTACCGGTTTTTCTGCCCAACTCACGCGCCGCCACTTTTCTTTCCTGCAAGGGCGATGGCTTAAACCTGGTTTCATGATCAAATGCTTCGTACAATGATTGCGATACGGCCAGGTTGATGTCCATGCCAATCAGGTCCATCAGCCTGAACGGGCCCATCTTAAACCCGGTGGCTTCCATGATTTTATCGATCTGCTCTACCGAAGCATAGCCTTCATCCGCCAGCTTTAACGCTTCCAGGTAATAATGCCTGGCTACGCGGTTCACAATAAAACCGGGCGCATCGGTGCACTGCACGGGCGTTTTATCAAGCTTTTTGCAAAGATCCGTGATGGCTTCTGCCACTTCCGGGTTGGTGAACTTTCCCGTAACCACTTCCACCAGTTTCATCACATGCGCCGGGTTGAAAAAGTGCATCCCCACCACCCGGCCGGGATATGGCAATGATTCCTGTAAAGTAGTGATGGAGAGGGATGACGTGTTGCTGGCATATATGGACCCGGGGCCGTTCAATGCCATGAGTGATTGAAAAAGCCCGGTTTTCACTTCCATTTTTTCTACAATCGCTTCAATGAAGCAATCCGCCAGGCAATCATTCAGTTCCGATACATACCGGATACGCGCTTTCAAGGCTGCGGCCGCTTCCGCGCTGATCCGTTGCTTATCGAGCATTTGTTGTACCTGCTGGCCAATCATGGTTTCCGCGCGCGTCAATGCTTCCTGCTGTGCATCGAAGAGCAATACATCAAAGCCAGCCCTGGCCGAGGCCAGCGCAATGCCGCTACCCATGGTTCCGGCTCCTGCTACGCAAATGGTTTTCATCATAGATCTTGTATAAAAAAAGGCACTGCCCGGATCGTCTTACAAATTGACTTTCCGACAGTGCACGAAATTACAGAATCCGTTGCGTATTTATTGACCGGCCTGCTGCTTGGCTTCCTGCTTCATTTTATCATTGGCCGTGATCACAAATTCAACCCTGCGGTTGAGGGCCCTGTTCGCGTCAGAATTGTTATCCACTTTGGGTTGCGATTCGCCGTACCATTTGGTGGTGATGCGTGAAGCCCTGATGCCCGCATTTACCAGGTAATCGCCAACGGCCTTGGCCCTCTTTTCTGAGAGCGACATATTGTATTCGTCCCTTCCCACATCATCGGTATGGCCTTCGATGAGGATATCGGTATCGGGATTGTCGTTGAATATTTTCACAAGCTTGTCGAGCGCGAGTTTGGAGTTATCGCTGATATTAAATTTATTGGTCGCGAAGTACACACCGGCTTTTGACCCATCCGGGTTGTTTTCGTCAAATGTAATGTTGATGCCTTCTTCCACCCTCTCCACTTTAGCTCCGGGCAGTTCGGTTTTGATCTGCTGTGCCTGGCGGTCCATCTTGTTCCCAATAATGCCGCCTGCCGCACCACCCACTACTGCGCCAATCAAGGCCCCAAGCGCTGTATTGCCCCTTTTGCCTACATTATTCCCGATAATGCCCCCAATCACGGCGCCGCCTGCCGCCCCAACGGCCACCCCTTTATCCTGGTTGCTCATACGTTTGGTGGATTCGCAGCTACTAACCAGGATCAGTAATGCAGATAAAGAGAGTAAGTATTTGGTAGTGATATGTTTCATGTCAGGATGATTTTGTGATGAAGTATGTTAGATTCTTACAAAATTGTATACAATGGCTGCCGGCTTGCCTTCGAAGCTGATGTTTGATTTCAGGATCATGCTGCTGTTGTCGAGCTGTGTAATGGTAAACCTGAAACCGCCGCTGTTTTCATCAAGCTCTTTTAATTTATCATCGAGCCGCTTAAACTGGAATAATTTAGGTTCGCCCGGCGCTTCATAAATAGACCAGCGGAACTCGCGGGTAAGCGCCGCGCATTCGTTTCCATTCTTTTGAATGCTGTACTTTCCCAGGTTGTTCTGAGATTTAAAGCTCCAACTGCTGCCCACAAAACAGTTGAAATCGGCTTCATTAAACAATTCCATCTTCACCTTACCGGTGATGCCTTCGGTGGTGACGGTCTGCAATTGCCAATTGCCGTTCAGTGTCGACTTATACGTACGTGCTTCCTTGGAGGTAGCGCAGGATGCTAGGATTAGCATTGCCGAAACAGATAACGTTAATAATACATTTCGCATAGCATTTAGTTTTATGAATGACAAGATTATTTGTTTATTCAAAGATAATGCCATTAGCCTGTTCAGGTTAAAGCACCATCAAACTTCCTGGTTAAACTGCTTTAAAAAACGCAGATCGTTTTCGCTGAACAGCCTAAGGTCTTTCACCTGGTATTTTAACATGGTGATGCGTTCGATGCCCATACCAAAAGCGAATCCCGTGTACCGGTTACTGTCGATGCCGCAGTTCTCCAGCACTTGCGGATGCACCATGCCGCAACCTAAAATCTCCACCCAACCCGTGCGTTTACACACGCTGCAACCATTGCCGCCGCAGATCAGGCAACTGATGTCCATTTCCGCACTGGGTTCGGTGAATGGGAAATAAGATGGGCGGAAGCGCACGTTCACATCGTTGCCAAACATTTCCTTCACAAAAAAGTACAGTGTCTGTTTCAAGTCGGCAAAGGAAACATCTTCAGCTATATATAAACCTTCCACCTGGTGAAAGAAACAATGCGCCCTGGCGCTGATGGTTTCATTGCGGTACACACGGCCCGGGCAAATAATCCTGAGCGGCAATTCCCTTTTTTCCATTTCACGTATTTGCACGCTGCTGGAATGGGTGCGCAATAACCAATCGGGGTTTTTGCTGATGTAAAAAGTATCCTGCATGTCGCGCGCCGGGTGGTCTTCCGGAAGGTTCAGCGCGGTGAAATTATGCCAGTCGTCTTCGATCTCAGGGCCTTCGGCTACGGAAAACCCAAGTCGTTGAAATATCGAAATCATGCGGTTGCGCACGATGCTGATGGGATGCCTCCCTCCCAGGGGCAGGGGCAAACCCGGAAGGCCGGTATCATATGCGGGGCCGGATTGACTGAGGCCCGGGCCGCCGGCTGTAAGCTTCAGTTCTTCAAAATGAGTTTCAACAAACAACTTAAAATCATTCAATAACTGTCCTGCATCCTTGCGGTTTTCCGGGGCAATATGCTTCATCTCGCCCATAATCGTCTTCACCAGGCCTTTGCTGCCCAGGTATTTGATGCGGAATTGCTCCAGCTCTGCCGCGTTCGACACAGGCTCTGACTGTATCTCCTGCCTATACTTATTGATTTGATCGATCAGTTGCTGCATGACACAAAGGTAATAGGGAATACCCATTTGCCAATACAGGGAACCACTTTACTCACGGCCATCGAACAGGTTGCCCAGTCCGCCCAGGATGCTGCCTTCTTCCTTACGCTTATACGTACCGTATTGTATGATGCGGCCGGCGAGGCGGCTGATGGGCAGCGACTGCAGCCATACCTTTCCCGGGCCCTGTAACCTCGCAAAGAATAAACCTTCCCCGCCAAACATCCAGTTGCGGATACCTTTAATAAACTCAATGTCGAAATCCACACCGGGTGTATACGCCACCACGCAGCCTGTGTCCACTTTAAGTACATCGCCCTGCTTCAATTCCTTCTCCACAATATATCCGCCGGCATGTAGAAAAGCCATGCCGTCACCTTCCAGCTTTTGCATGATAAACCCTTCTCCGCCAAAAATACCCGTACCCAGGCGGCGCTGCAGTTCAATGCCAATGCTCACGCCCTTGGCCGCGCAGAGAAATGCGTCTTTCTGCGCGATCAGTTTCCCTCCCAATTGCTGTAAGTCAACCGGAATAATTTTCCCGGTATACGGGGCGGCGAAGCTCACTTTTCGTTTATCCATCACCGTGTTGGTGAAGGCGCTCATGAACAGGCTCTCCCCCGTTAGCACACGCTTACCGGCGCTGAATATTTTTCCGAGCAGGCTGTTGTCCTGCTGCTGGCTGCCGTCGCCAAAGATGGTCTGCATCACAATACCATCATCCATCATCATAAATGAACCACTCTCCGCAATGGCCGTTTCGTCTTTATCCAGTTCTATTTCCACAAACTGCAGTTCCTCACCGTAAATGCGATAGTCGATTTCATGATTGGTCCTCATATATATAAAAATATTTTGTACTAAAAATAAGTAATTGGCAGTTTCGGCCCGGCAATTATTACATGAAAGGAAGCCGAATGCCGATTTTTCGTTTATTTTGACCCAAAGCTATTTTATGAAAAAAATAATTGTCCTGTCGGCCCTGGCCTTGTTCTCAGCCGGAGCCGCCTTCAGCCAAACCCGGCTGTTGGAGAAAGTGGAAAAGAAAGCGGGCGCTTTGGTGATCCCCTATGAGAAATATGTGTTGCCCAACGGGCTCACACTGGTGATTCATGAAGACCACAGCGATCCCGTGGTGCATGTGGATGTTACCTACCATGTAGGGAGCGCGCGTGAAGAAATCGGCAAGAGTGGTTTCGCGCATTTCTTTGAACATATGATGTTCCAGGGTAGCGATAACGTGGCCGACGAACAGCATTTTAAAATTGTAACAGAATCCGGCGGAACGCTGAACGGTTCTACCAACCTCGACCGCACCAATTACTACCAAACCGTTCCCAGTAACCAGTTGGAAAAAATGCTCTGGCTGGAATCAGACAGGATGGGCTTTTTCCTTGACGCGGTGACACAGCAGAAATTTGAAATACAAAGGAGCACGGTGAAGAACGAACGCGGCCAGAATTACGATAACCGCCCTTACGGACTGGTGAGCGAGTTCAGCAGCAAGAACCTGTATCCATACGGGCACCCTTATAGCTGGCTGACCATCGGTTACGTGGAAGACCTGAACCGTGTGAATGTTGACGACCTCAAAAACTTTTTCCTTCGCTGGTACGGCCCCAACAACGCGGTACTCACCATTGGCGGCGACGTAAAGCCAGCTGAAGTGGTGAAACTCGTGGAAAAATACTTTGGCAGCATCCCCCGCGGCCCCGAGGTAACCAAAACCATCCTCGACCCGGTTTCGATTAAGGATAACCGTTATGTTTCCTTTACAGACAACTACGCCAAGATCCCGATGCTGGTAAAAGCGTACCCTACCGTACCTAATTACCATAAGGACATGGCAGCACTGGCCTGCCTCGCGCAAATTATCGGACAAGGCAAGAACTCCATCCTCTACCAGCAATTTGTGAAACCGCAAAAAGCGCTGCAGTCAAACGCTTCCAGCAGGCTGAGCGAACTCGCAGGTGAGTTCACCGTTCAATTGATGCCGATGCCCGGCAAATCGCTGGCCATGATGGACAGCATGTTTTACGCGGCCCTGCTGGAATTTGAGAAGAGGGGTGTAACGGATGATGATATCCAGAAATTCAAAGGTGGTATTGAGGCACAGTATGTCAACGGGTTGCAAAGCGTATCAGGCAAAGTATCACAATTGGCCGCTTTCCAGACTTTTACCGGCAACCCTGACATGATCGGAAAGATGCTGGATATGTACCTGGCCGTAACAAAGGATGATGTGATGCGCGCTTATGAGACTTACATCAAAAATAAGGCATGCGTAACCGTTAGCGTCCTCACCAAAGGACAGGAGGGCGGTACAGCGAAACCTGATAATTATGTGATTGACAGCAGCAACTACAAAGCGCCTGATTATGGATACAAAGGGTTGACCTATAAAAAAGGCAAAGACGATTTCAACCGCGCCGTAATGCCATCCAGCGGCGCAAACCCCGTGGTGAAAGTGCCCGCTTACTGGACCAAAAAATCGAATAACGGCATCCGGATGATCGGTACTGAAAACACTGAGCTGCCGGTTGTCACCATCAATATCTCTATTCCCGGCGGGCATTTTGCGCAAGCCGGAGATACCTCAAAAATCGGGCTGGCTTCCATGTTTGCCCGTATGATGAATGAAGACACAAAAAATTACAGCGCGGAAGACATGGCCGTTGCCCTTCAAAAATTAGGCAGCAGCATCAATGTAAGCGCAGGCATGGATGATATCCGCTTTTCGGTGCAATCACTGAAAAAGAACCTCGATAAAACCCTGCAACTGCTGGAAGAGCGCATGTTTAATCCTGAGTTCGGACTGGAAACTTTCACGCGCCTGCAAAAACAAGCTATGGAAGGCTTTAAACAATCAAAAGCACAGGCATCCTCCATCGCCGGCCGCGTATTTGATAAACTCAATTTCGGCGCAGGCAATATACTGGGCATGAGTACCGATGGAACCGAAAGCACTGTCAAGCGTTTAACCGTTAACGATGTGCAGGATTATTATGACAACTATATGACTTCGCAAGGCACGAAAGTTGTGGTGGTGGGCGATATCAAAGAAGCGGAAATCATGCCCAAACTGAGCTTCCTGAATAAACTCCCCAACAAAAAAATTGAACTGGCCAAACCGGGCAAAGCGCCGTCAATCGACAAAACAAGGATCTACCTGGTTGACGTACCCAAAGCGGCACAAACGGAATTCCGCATTGGTTATGTTACCAACCTGCCTTATGACGCGACAGGCGAGTATTATAAAACCGACCTCATGAATTATAACCTGGGAGGGGATTTCAACAGCCGCGTAAATATAAACCTGCGTGAAGACAAAGGCTGGACTTACGGTTCACGCACCGGCTTCTATGGCGATGAATACACCGGCGATTTCACATTCTCTTCAGGCATACGCGCCAATGCAACCGACAGCGCCGTAATTGAAGTGATGAAGGAAATCAAAAATTATGCAGACAATGGTATCAAAACCGATGAACTGCAGTTCCTGAAAAACGCCCGTGGCCAACGCGACGCACTGGCTTACGAAACCGGTAACCAGAAAGCAGGATTCATCCGCAGGATACTGGATTATAACCTGCCCGGCAATTATGTGGAAACACAAAATAAAATCCTGAAAGCGATTACCAAAGAGGAAATCAACGCGCTGGCCAAAAAATGGCTGCCGTACAACAATATGAATATCCTCCTGGTGGGTGATAAAAAACAAATTTTACCCGGACTTGAAAAACTGGGTTACGAGATCGTTGAACTGGATGTGGATGGCAACAAAAAATAATCCGCATGCATGAAAAGAAAAAGCCGGTTCGCTATTGAACCGGCTTTTTTATACCAACCCATTTATATCATTATGCTTTCTTCTCTACCAGTTTACCATTCCAAACCCTCTTTCCCTGTAAGGCGCGCACCAAATACATGATGCCAACAAAGATAAAGAAGAGCGGGCCGGTAAACCCGAAGATGGCGATGAACTTAGTGCCATAGAACCGTTCCATTGGCCTGCGCAGACGTTCCGCGATCAGGTACATGCTGGGTACCATTACCAGTGTCAGGAAGAACGCGAAGATCAATCCGAAGATGATCGTCCAGCTCAGCGGGCCCCAGAACACCACACTGTCACCGCCAAAGAAAATATGCGGGTTTAGTTTCTGGAAGAAGGATACAAAGTCGATGTTAAAGCCAACCGCCAATGGCAGCAGTCCAAGCATGGTGGCTATCGCGGTCAGCATCACAGGTATGATCCTGATCCTGCCTGCCTGGATGGTGGCTTCCCTGGTCTTCATACCACGTCCGCGCAATTCATCCGTAAACTCAATCAGGAGGATACCATTCTTGATTACGATACCGGCAAGGCCAATGATGCCCACACCCAGCATGATGGTGGAAATGGTCATGCCCGTGAACGCGTAACCAAGCAGTACGCCTATGATGGAGAAGAAAATCTCCGTCAGTACAATAAATGGCTTACTCATTGAATTAAACTGCAACACGAGGATCAGGAAGATCAATCCAAGGGCTGTCAGCAGCGCGCCGAAAAGGAATTCTGATGTTTCGGCTTCCTGTTCGCCCTGGCCCGTTTGCTTGATGCTAACGCCGGCGGGTATGCGCGATTTAGATTTAAATTCGGCGATCTTCTGCCCCAGCTCTTTATTCACCGCGGCTGTCATGGAAGGGTCGAGCACATTCGACTGCAGTTGGATGGTGCGGCGTACGTTCTTCCGGTGAATGGCGCCCGACGCGTTCACATAATCCACCGTGGCTACTGAACTCAGCGGTACCGATTTGATACGCATGGTGTTCATATCCATAAACGTGATGCGCATATTCATGATGTCCGGCAAACTGTTCCTTTGCAGTTCCGTCAGGCGCAATTGTATCTTATATTCATCCTCCCCATCTTTCAGCTTGCTCACTTCTTTTCCAAACACCGCCGTGCGTACTTCCATGCCAATCTGGCCGGTACTTAAGCCTTCCATCATGGCTTTCTCACGGTCAACCACAATCGAAATTTCAGGGCTGTTCAGGTCCACGTCCATCTTCAGGTTTTCCACGCCATACACCTGGTTGGTATCGAGGAATGCGGAAAGTTCCTTGGCCACTTTTGATATGTCTTCAAAATAATCACCGGTAACTTCAATATTCACCGGGGGGTCCGTTGGAGGGCCGCCATCTTCCTGTCCCACTTCAATACTCGCGCCGGGTATACCCTTCATTTTCTCGCGGATCAGGTCGAGGTAAGGCTTGGTGGCTTTGCCATGCCTTTTTTCAAATTCCACAAACGATACCTGTATGCGGCCCAGGTTGGGCTGAATGCTCCGGTTATTGTCGCGCGGGTTGTTGGCGCTGTTCGCCACGTTGGTGATGATGCTCTCCACAATGCTTCCGGGTTGGCCCGGGTTCTCTTTCTCCAGCACTTTGTACACCCTTTTCTCCAGGATGGCGGTTACACTGTCTGTTGTTTTAACGGAAGTGCCAATCGGCATTTTCAGGTACACATAAATAAAGTTCGGGTCGCCACTGGGGAAGAAGGTGCTCTTATTGCCCCTCGCCATCAACAACACTACAGATAAGGGGAAGAGCAGGAATAAGGATACCAGCATCCATACCGGCCTCGTGCCTTTCAATACCCAGCGCAGGAGTTGTTCATACTTATTCATCAGCGATGGCAATACCCTTTCCTGGAAATAATGGATGATATCGCGGAACACGTACCTGTTCAAAATTGCCAGCAATGCCAGGAATATCAGGAAGTTGGCGAAGCCATGCCATCCCGCGAGGTGGAAGAGTGCGCCAAATGCCAGCGCCGTCCAGAACCACCATTTGCGGAACAATTCCTTCTTGGGTTCATCATACTGTCGGCCTTCGGGCTTCATGAAACTCACGGCAAATACCGGGTTAAAAATGAATGCCACCACCAACGACGCGGCCAGCGTTAATATGAGCATCGTTGGCAGGTATATCATGAACTTACCAATAATACCTTTCCAGAATAATAAGGGGAAGAATGGCGCCAGCGTAGTGGCGGTACCGGCCAGTACCGGGATGAACACTTCGCCCGCGGCTTCCTTCGCGCTTCGCAAAATGGGCACTTTACCGTTGGCGTAAATCCTGTGCGTGTTTTCGATCACCACAATCGCGTCATCCACAATAATGCCCAATCCAAACAAGAGCGCGAACAATACAATGAAGTTCAAGGTTACCGGCGTACCCACAATGGCATCGGCCACCGGCAAAAAGAGGAAGGCCACAAACACACTCAAAGGCACGCTCAGCGCCACAAAGAAGGCGTTGGTGACACCCATGAAAAACATCAGGATCACCAATACCAACACGAAACCAATGATGATGGTATTCACGAGTTCATTAAAGGATGTGGCTGTCGCTTTACTCTGGTCGCCGGTAATCACCACTTTCAGGTTCTTCGGCAACTCTTCATCGTCCTGCATCTGCTTTACAATATCCTTGATCTTACCCGCGGCTTCAATCAAATTTTCACCGGCCCTTTTTACGATATTCAATGTCACTACATTCTTACCATCGAGGCGGGCATAGCTTTCTTTCTCTTTAATGGTATCCCTGATCTGCGCGATATCCTTCAGGTACACCGTCGCGCCCTGCGCGCTGGAACGCACCACAATATCCTGCAGGTTCAAGGCCGATGTGAACTGGCCCTTGATTTTCAGCGTCCGCTTCATATTGCCCACTTCAATCAATCCACCGGTGATATCGTTATTCTCTCGGGCGATGGCATTCTCAATGTCCATGAAGCTGATCCGCGCGATCTGCATCTTATACGGGTCTACATTCACCTGGATCTCGCGCTCCGGCGCACCCACAATTTCGGCGCGGGTGATTTCGGAAAGTTCTTCAAAACGGTCCTGCATCTTGTCGGCAAACTCCTTCAGCTTAATGCCATCGTAGTCGCCGCTCACGTTTACATACATAATAGGCATTTCGCTGAACGCGAATTCCTGCGCGTTGGGCTGCGAGGTCAGGTCGTTCGGGAGGTCTGTTGATGCACGGTCAATCGCGTCCTGCACTTTCTGCTTCGCCACTTCCGTTTTCACATCCGTGTCGAACTCCACAATGATCAAACTGTAATCGGTTTGCGAAATACTGTTGATTTTCTTCACCTTGGCGCCACTGATACCCTTGAGTTGTTTCTCAATGGGCTGCGTTACCAGGTTCTCAATATCCTTTGCCGAGTTGCCCACATAAATGGTGGTGATACTGATCGTAGGCACCACAATATCGGGGAACTGCTCCTTGGGCATGGTGTTGAACTTATACAACCCGTAGAGCGTGATGAGGATCGAGATGATGTACATCGCCGTCCTGTTCGTCACCGCCCAGCTCGTGGGCTTAAACTCCTTGAATTTTTCTTTTACGCCTTCTATAAATTGCATACAATATGATTTAAGGCATGATGCCCGTAAATATTCGATTATTCGTTACCGTGAGTACTATAAAATACTGATCAACTGGCCTTCGTAGAGGTTCTGATACGCCTCCGTGATCAATTGCTCACCTGGGTTCAGACCCGTCTTCACCTCTACCCATTCGCCGTAGGCTTCGCCGATGGTAATCGACTTCTTCTTCGCTACAAACCTGTCTTTGCCCGCGGCTTCCATCACATATACATACTTGCCTGATTCGTCTGACTGCACCACGTTCACCGGAATCACAATCGCGTTGGGTACATAGTAGTCCATGATACGGATCACGGCCGACTGGTTTGGCTTCAGCAAAGGATCGGTCGGGATTTTTGATTCCACCACAAAACCGCGCGTGGTGGGGTCAACCGACTGGCTGATGAGCGACACGGCGGAATTGAGTTTCTTATCCACGTCGGTGATGGTGATCTCCACCTGGCTGCCGGTTTTGATGCGCCCGATATAATTCTCCGGCACATTGGTCACCACTTTCAGGTTGCTGGTATTGACAATCTTGATCTGGTTGGCGCCGGTAAATGTTTCACCAACTTTTACATTCACAATATCAGCAATGCCATCTACATCACTGTACACGTTGCTGGTATTGAGTTGCTCCTGCGCCACTTTCACCTGCTCGCGGGCCGCGGTGAGCTGGTTCTCCAGGCTTTCCATATTTGTTTTAGCCGTGATCAGTTGCACTTCGGTACCAATGCCTTTATCCCAAAGGTTTTTCTGGCGCTGGTAAATATTCTTCGCGAAACCCAGTTGAGTTTTGATGCCTTCCAGTTGTTGCTGTGCCGCCAATACCTGCTGGCGCATGATGGCATCATCAAGCTTGAGCAGCAACTGGCCCTTGCGCACACGATCGCCCTGCTTCACATACATCGCTTTCACCTGCCCGGCCATGCCACGGGGCGTGATGAACGAAATATTCTCCGCGTCAACCTTGCCCTGCAGGTCAATAAAATGTTTGAAGTCCATATTGGCCACCGGCTTCACGGCCACCAACTTCACTTTTGTTGAACGCGCCGCCTCGGGATCAAGTTTGGCAATTTCTTCCTCCAGCTTTTTGATGGCTTCGTCTTTTTCAACTTTTTCCTTTTTCAGTTTTTCCAGCGCGGCTTTCTTATCCTGCAGGGAACCCTTCCCTTCACTGCCTGCGCCTCCGCAGGAAACAAGGGCCAGGACGAGTGCCGGAACCAGCGCGTATGTTGCAATCTTTTTCATGTGTATCTGTGATTTAGTATGATGAGATGTTTGATGTTGTATTACAGTTTTCCAATGGCTTTCAGGAAGTCGACCCTCGCCACAATGGCATCATAAAGCGCGCCATAATAATTGGCCTGCGCCACTTTAAGCTCCGTCTGCGCGGAATAAATTTCCTGGTTGCTGCCAAGGCCCTGTTCGTATTTCAGTTTGGTTGACTGAAAAACCTGCACGGCCAGGTCCATATTCCTTTTCTGGTTGTCAACCGTTTTCAAGGCCGCTGCGATCTTTAACCTTGCCTGCTCCACATCGTTGTCGATAGAGGCTTTCAACTGCTCAATATTGTTATTTGTTTGCTCCAGTTCAAGCCTTGCCTTGGCCAGGTTTGCCTTCCGCGAAAAACCATCGAAGATGTTGAACTTTAAACCGATGCCCACCACCGATGTGGTGAACCATGACCCGTCGTTGAAGAAGTTAAACTGCTGCCTCAAGGCGTTTTTACTGTAACTGGCAAAAGCCGATACGCTGGGCAGCGCGCTGAGTTTGTACCGCTTGATATTGTAACGGCCCAGGTCCTGCGCCACCTGTAAGAGCTTGTATTCCGGCCTGTCGGCATAGTTGTACGACTGGTCGAGCAGGTTTTCCTTCAGTTCTTTTTCAGACAACGTATCGGTGAGCAACAAGCTGTCTTTCTGCGGCATGTTGATCAAAAACTTCAATGCCACCAGGCCTGCATCAAGCTGGCTTTGTATCCTGAGCTTTTCCGTTTGCAGGTTGCTGAGCTGCACATTCACTTTATCTACATCCAGTTTTTCAGCGAAGCCATTATCATAAATGGCACGGGTATCGGTCAGCAATTTCTCGAAGCGCTCAATGTTCGCGTCGATGGCCCCGAGCTGTTGTTTGCCCACCACCAACTGGTAATAAATTTTGTACACGTTGGCTTTGATTTGTTCCTTGGTCACATCAGACTGGCGCCTGTAAAAATCAAGTGAAGCCCGGCGTGCCTGCAGTCCAACAAATACCTGCCCGTCGAACAAAACCTGCTGGAGGTCGAAGGAGCCGGTAACATTGTGCGGTACGCCAAACTGCACCGGGAGAAAGGTACCCGGGGTGCCGCCCGCGATTTCCGCCGGCAACAATGTGGTGGGGATTACCAGGTAATTGGTATAATTACCGGAGGCGCTCAGCTTGGGCAATGCGGCCGAAGTGATCTGCCTGTTGGTTTGCTGCTGGATCTGTAAATCGAGCAGCGCGTTGCGCACCTGCACCGAATTTTGCATGGCGAAGTCAACCGTTTGTTTGATACTGAACCGGTTGCTGACAGGCGCTTTGTCCTGGGCCTGTAAAAAGCCCGGGATGATGGCCCCGGCCACTGCAAGTGCCAGGGTGATGTTCTTAGCTTTCATCGTCGGTTTGTTTAATGCTTTCCTGTTGATATTTTAGAATGAGTTTATGCCCTTTTTGATTCACGACCCCATATAAAAAGAGCAGAAAAATTTCCCGCTGGATCTCCGCCAGGTTGAGGTGCACCATGTCTGTGAAATGCATCTGAAACGGTATCAGCATGCTCTCCACGCGGTACCTGGCCAGCAACTCGGGATGTATCTCCGGGCGATACAGTTCTTCCTTCACGCCCCTCTTCAAATTTTCGAGCACAAAGCGGTAGAGGAACTCGTTTTTGTGCCGGAGGAATTTTTCAAATGAGAGCGGATGGTACTTCTGCATGTCAAACAATACCGAACTGTTCATCTTGCGGAATACCTGGTTGGTGAATTCCATGCCTTTGAACACTTCGTGTACGGCATTTTCGGCCGTCTCCCGGTGCGCGCTGCAACAGGTTTGGTTATGGGCGAGCAGGGTACCAATCACCGCGTCAACCAACTGGTCTTTATCGGCATAATATTGGTAGATGGTTTTCTTGCTCATGCCCAGGCTCGAAGCGATATCATCCATGCTCACGCTCCTCAAACCATACTGCATGAACAGGTCATGCGCACGGGCCAGGATGCGTTCCGCGGTGTCGTGTATCGGGGTGTCTTGTATCATAGCGGGTGCAAAACTATGGAAACTATTTGCGGAACGAAAGTTTCCATCACGTTTTTTTACCATTCATAACAATTTTGTAACAAGGCGAAATTTGGACCATCCGGGAAACTCATGCCCTATCTGCCTGATTCCATTACCTTTATCTGCTAAAACCCCCAATTATGTTCGGACCTTTTCGCTATAAAAACCTCCTGCAATATTTTCTGCAGGGATTATTGATCCTGGCACCGGTGACCATCACCGCGTATGCCCTGTATTTTATTGTATCCACCATCGACGGATGGATCCCATTGTTCACCTATACAGATGAAAAAGGCGTGGTGAGGGTGCAGAACTACGGCCTCGGTTTTGTGGTGATCATCATCGCCATCATAACCATTGGGTATGTGAGTTCATTCTTCATCACAGGGCGCATTGTGAGTTTTATCGACAGCATTTTGCAGCGCACCCCGGGCATCAAACACATCTATTCCACCACCCGCGATTTTTTTGAAGCATTCGCGGGCGACAAAAAGAAGTTCACCCAAAACGTGCTCGCCAATGTGGATGATAACGATGTCTGGCGCATTGGCTTTATCACCCGGGAAGACATGACCGATTTTGACCTCAAAGACTATGTGGCCGTGTACATCCCCATGGCTTACAGCGTGGCGGGCAATGTGTATATCATCCCGAGGAACCGCGTGAAACCGATCCAAAATTTCAGCAGCACCCAAACCATGAAATTCGCTGTGAGCGGCGGTGTGACTACGTTTGTGGAAGAGGATGCGAAGAAATGAGGAAAAAAACAGGGACGACTGTAGATTCCCACTTTGTGCTTGCTTAAGCCCGAACTAATTTGCCTGCATGAGGAATTGGTTGGGGTGGATGTTGATGCTTTGCCTGATGATGGGATGGATGGTATTGTCTGCAAAAAAACGCTTGCCTGACGGGTATCCGCCATCTCCCGATTGGGGATTCTATGGCCACCGGCAGATTAATTTTCTTTCCGTTTTCTTACTCCCGCCGGAGATGCTGGTTTTCTTCAAACCGAATATCGGTTACCTCAGTGAACATGCGGTTGACCCGGATAAACGCAGGTACCTGGTACCGGATGAAGGGCCGAGGCATTATATTGACTTAGACCGTTACGGCGCTTATCCATACAAGGCCCTGCCCCGGAAATGGCAGGATGCTGTAAACAAGTACACGGAAGACAGCTTGAAAAAACATGGCATCGTACCCTGGCATGTGCAGGTCATGCAGGCAAGGCTCACCCGGGCTTTCCGCGAAAAAGACGCTTCCCGAATCCTGAAATACGCCGCGGATATCGGCCATTATATTGCAGACGCGCATGTGCCTTTGCATACATCCAGCAACCACAACGGACAGTACACTGACCAGAAAGGGATCCATGGTTTCTGGGAGAGCCGCATCCCGGAACTCCTCGCCGAACAATCATTCGACCTGCTCAACGGCCATGCCCAATACATTGATGACCCGGGTGCATTTATCTGGGACCGTGTGCTGGAAAGCGCCATCGCCGCCGATTCGGTGCTGAGTATCGAAAAATCATTATCGGCCCGATACCCGTCCGATCGGCGTTACGCTTTTGAAAACCGCAACGGCGTACTGGTAAAACAATATTCCAGCGCCTATACCCTGGCTTATCACGATTTATTGAATGGGATGGTGGAACGAAGAATGCGGCAGGCCATTCACAGTGTGGCCAGTTTCTGGTACACCGCCTGGATTAACGCCGGGCAGCCCCGTTTAGACGGATTGGCCGGCAGTTTCAGCCCGGAAGACTCCACAGCGTTCAAAACCCTGAACGAAGCCTGGCGGTCGGGCAGGCAGATGCTGGGCAGGCCGGAGGATTAAAGCGGATGTACCACGCGATATCCCTTACCGGTTAGACGATCGCCGCACCGGAAGGTTTAACCGGTTCACCCCTCATTAATTTCGTACATTTGCAGCCTGAATTTTAGCACTGATGTCCCTGACCGAACTGTCTGCCATGACCAAACATAATTTCAACGCCGGGCCTTCCATACTTCCCCGAACCGTATTTGAACAAGCCGCGGCCGCGGTGCTCGACTATAACCACACGGGTTTATCGATCCTCGAAACAGGCCACCGCACCGCCGCTTTCACAGAGATCATGGAGGAAGCCCGCGCATTAGTTAAGGAATTGATGGGGCTTGATGAAGATCATGAAGTGCTTTTTTTACATGGCGGCGCATCTACGCAATTCATGCAGGTACCCATGAACCTGCTCGATAACAAAGAATGCGCGGCATACGCCGATACGGGCGTCTGGAGCGGCAAAGCCATCAAGGAAGCGAAATTGTTCGGCAATGTGGAAGTGGTATGCAGCTCAAAAGACAGGAACTACGCGTATATCCCAAAAGATTTCGCGGTGCCCAACGACGCGAAATACCTGCACATCACCACCAATAACACCATTTACGGTACGCAGTGGAAACAAATCCCGCATACCAGCAATGTTCTGGTGGCCGATATGAGCAGCGATATCCTCAGCCGCAGGTTGAAGTTTAACCAGTTTGGACTGATTTATGCCGGGGTGCAAAAAAACATCGGGCCGGCCGGCACCACCCTTGTCGTGGTAAACCCCCGCATCCTGGGTAAGGTGAAGCGCGCATTGCCAACGATGATGGACTACCGTAACCATATCCGCGAGGGCAGTATGCTCAATACCCCGCCTGTGTTCGCGGTATATGTTTGCCTGCTGAACCTGCGCTGGCTGAAACAGATGGGCGGCGTAGACGCGATGGAGAAACTGAACGCGGAGAAAGCCGCCATGCTATACGCGGAGATCGACAGGAACCCATTGTTTCAAGGACAGGTTGACCAGGCAGACCGCAGCCAGATGAATGTATGTTTTGTGGCCAAAGACCCCGCGCATGAACAGCCGTTTTTGGATCATTGCAGGGAATACGGCATCACGGGTATTAAGGGGCACAGGCTCTCCGGGGGTTTCAGGGCATCATTGTACAATGCCCTGTCATTAAGCAGTGTGGAAGTGCTGACCGAAGCCATGCGCAGTTTTGAAGAAAAAATGATGTAAGCATTTGTTTTGAATCATCAAAAAATAAGGTTGTGCAACAAGCTTTACATTTGCCATCCTGTTTATTAAGGTTTATATAAGTAACATGATCACAATCACTCCTTTCAGGGCATTGAGGCCCGAAGCGCAATTAGCCAAACAAGTGGCATCCAGGCCATATGATGTGCTGAACAGCCGCGAGGCCAAAGTGGAAGCGCAGGGAAACCCGAACTCTTTCCTGCATATCACCAAGAGCGAAATTGACCTTCCCGAAACGGTTGACATCCATGCACAGCAGGTGTATGAGAAGGCCAAGGAAAACCTGGACGCTTTCATCAGCCGCAAAGTGCTGTTCCGCGAAAGCAAACCCTGCTACTATATATACAGGTTGAAGATGAATGGCAGGAGCCAGACCGGTTTGGTTTGTGGCAGTTCCGTAGCGGATTACGAAAACGACCTGATCAAAAAACATGAATTCACCCGCCCGGAGAAAGAACAGGACCGCATCAACCATATCAAAACCACCGGCGCGCAAACCGGCAACGTATTCCTGGCGTATAAAAATGTGGATGCCATCGATACATTAATCGGCAAGTGGACATCGGAAAAAAACCCGCAGTACGATTTTGTAGCCGATGACGATGTGCAACACAGCATCTGGATTGTTAACGACGACCAGGTGATTGAACAGATCAGCCGCCTGTTCAAAGAACAAGTACCATGCAGTTATATCGCCGACGGCCACCACCGCGCCGCATCCGCCGCCAAAGTAAAACAGGCGCTGGGAAAGGCCGCCACCGCAAACGCCGATTATTTCCTCACCACCCTATTCCCTTCCAACCAACTGGAGATCATGGATTACAACCGGGTGTTGAAAGACCTGAACGGCATGACGGAAGCGGAGCTGCTGGAAAAAGTAAAAACGAATTTTGATGTGGAAGCCCGCGACGCGGCGTACAGGCCCGAAGCCCTGCACCAGTTTGGCATGTACCTCAATAAAAAATGGTACAAGCTTTCTGCTAAAGCAGGCAGCTTTGCCCAAGACCCGATTTCGGTGCTGGATGTGAGCATCCTGCAGAACAACCTGCTCGATCCATTACTGGGCATCAAGGACCAGCGCACCGATAAGCGCATTGATTTTGTGGGCGGCATCCGTGGTTTGGCGGAGCTGGAACGCAGGGTTGATAGTGCTGAAATGGCGCTCGCCTTCAGCCTCTACCCGGTGAGCATCCAACAATTATTTGATGTGGCCGACAGCGGCGAAGTGATGCCACCCAAAAGCACCTGGTTCGAACCCAAGCTGCGCGACGGCCTGCTGACCCATTTGATTGATTAATCATTACACATCAACTTATATGTAAAGAGGCATGCATTCCATGCCTCTTTTTTATCTTTACCCCGATGAAGAAACTAATCCTATTTTCTTTCCTGCTGCTGGCCCTTACTAACGGTCACGCGCAACCGCAAACGCCGGCCCAGTGCCACGAATCCGCGAAAGCCTATATGCGCCAGGGCGATTATGCCAATGCCATCCTGTTGCTGCAGCGTTGCCAGGAGCTCGACCCGGGGAATATCGCTTATGGTAAAGACATCGCTTTATCGCATTTTTTCAGGAAAGACAACAGGCAGGCTTTGGAAACCATCAAACCATTGCTCGACCACGCCGATGCGGATGACCAGTGTTACCAGATCGCGGGATATGTGTACAAAGACATGGGCGAAGCGAAGGAATGCGAGAAACTGTTCCGCAAGGGTTTGAAACGGTTCCCGAAAAGCGGCGCCCTATACAGCGACCTTGGGGAATTGCTGATGGCAAGGCAGGATTATGAAGCCATCGAACTTTGGGAAAAGGGTATTGAACAGGACCCTTCGTACGCGCGCAACTATTATCATGCCAGCCGGTTTTATTACCTCAGCACCGACAGGGTCTGGAGCCTGATTTACGGCGAAATGTTTGTGAACATGGAGCCCCAGCACAGCAACAGCGTGGAGATCAAACAGATTTTACTCGACGGGTATAAAAAGTTCTTCACGGCCGATACCAAAGAAAAAGGGCGCAGGAAACCACAGGGCTTCGCGGCAAGATTCAGCGAAACACTGAGAAAACAAGCGCCCATCGCCGCCAGGGGGATCAACCCCGAAACACTCACCATGATCCGCGCCCGCTTTATCCTCGACTGGAAACCGTTTACGCATCCGCCCGTACGGTTGTTTGAGCACCAGCAACAACTCATGCGCGAAGGATTGTTTGATGCTTACAACCAATGGTTATTTGGCCCGGCGCATAACCTGCAGGCATACCAACAATGGATAACAACCCACAAAGAACCTTATGAGGCATTCCGGCAGTTGCAGCAAAGCCAGGTATTTAAAGTTCCGCAGGGGCAGTATTTGCCAAAGTACAACGTAGCCCGGCTGAAAAATTAAGGCCTGTTTCCAAGCTTATTTGATTTTTACTTAAATTGGGTTGACCAAAAACGTTGACCATGGAAGAACCCAGGGATGAAAAATTATGGGCAATGGCCAAAAAGCGCGCCGATTTTCAACGCAGCCTGGCTTCATACTTTATTGTAAATGCCTTTTTGTGGCTGATTTGGTGGTTTTCGAGCGGCAGGCATGGTACGGGCGACAGGATCCCATGGCCTGTTTGGCCCATGCTGGGATGGGGCATCGGCATCATCTTCCAATACCTCAATGCTTATGGCGGCAGCCGCACCGACCTGGTAGAAAAGGAATACGAAAAACTGAAAAATAAATCATCCAATCGCTGACCTAAATAAAACTTCATGCACGATCAAGCCAGGATTTTCGACTTCTTAAGTGACCAGCTCCGCAGGTTCCCCAAGGATGATATGCTTTGCGCGAAAGAAAACGGGCAGTGGGTCAAGTACAGCACGGCTTCCGTGTCGGAAAAAACCGAACAGCTCGCGGCGGCACTCCTCAAACTGGGGTTAAGCGGGCACGACATGACCGTAGAGTGCCAGGATAAGATCGCCATCATCTCCCGCAACCGCCCGGAATGGTTGGTATTGGATATCGCCTGCCAGAAAGCGGGCGTCCTCCTTTGTCCCATCTATCCCACCACCAATGTCAACGAACTGGAATTTATTTTCAACGACGCGGCCATCAAATATGTATTTGTGAGCGGACAGGATATCCTCGATAAAGTGAATGATATCCGCCCGAAAGTGCCCAGCCTGATCAACATTTACAGTTTCGATCAGCTGCCCAATGTTGACCATTGGCATAAATTATTTGAATCGGTGAACGCAGAAGAAGTATCTGCCGCACGAACTGTAGCCGATGGCATCCGCCCCGACCATTGCGCCACCATCATCTACACATCAGGCACCACCGGCACGCCAAAAGGCGTAATGCTCAGTCACCGCAACTTGGTCAGTAACGTCATCAATGCAAGAAAAACATTTCCATTCAACGAAAACCCTTCGGCAAAAGCCCTGAGCTTCCTGCCCCTGAACCATATTTTCGAAAGGATGGTGTCGTACATCTATATCTCCACCGGCATATCCATTTATTACGCGGAGAGCCTGGAAACAATCGGCGAAAACCTGAAGGAAGTGAAGCCTACGCTCTTCACCACAGTACCGAGGCTGTTGGAAAAAGTGTACGATAAGATTATGGCCAAAGGCGCGGAACTCACAGGTATCAAGAAGAAATTATTTTATTGGGCCGTGGGGCTTGCCGAGCAATACGACAATATTCAATCGGGTGGGTTGTTTTACAATATCCAACTCAATATCGCCAACAAAATCATTTTCAGTAAATGGCGCGAAGCGCTGGGCAACAATATAGAATGCATCATCACCGGTGGCGCTGCCTGCCAGGTGAAACTGCTGCGCATTTTCAATGCCGCGCGGATCCCCATTTTTGAAGGATATGGCCCAACAGAAAACAGCCCGGTGATCAGTGTGAACTGCCGTAAGCCAGGCGGCACTAAAATTGGGACGGTGGGATTGGTGATAGAAGGACAGGAAGTGAAACTGGAACCCGATGGGGAAATATGCGTGAAAGGCCCGAGCGTGATGATGGGTTATTACAAGAGGCCCGACCTCACCGCCGAAGCCATCATCGACGGTTGGTTGCACACGGGCGATATTGGTTTGTTTGAAGACGGTAAATACCTGAAAATCACAGACAGGAAGAAGGAGCTCTTCAAAACCAGCGGTGGCAAATATGTGGCGCCGCAAGCCATTGAAAACAAACTCAAGGAATCGCCATTTGTGGAACAGATCATGGTGGTGGGCGCCGACCGTAAGTTTGTAGGCGCGCTGATTGTGCCTTCGATGCCAAACCTGAAAGAATGGATGCGCCTGAAAAGCATTCCATTCACAACCACGGAAGACGCTTTACATCATCCGGAAGTACTGAAATTATACCAGCAATTGGTGGAATCGTTCAATACCTTTTTCAACCATGTAGAGCAGATCAAAAAGTTTGAATTACTGCCGCAGGAATGGAGTGTGGATACGGGTGAACTCACGCCAAAACTGAGCATGAAGCGGAAAGTGATTATGGAGAAGTATAAAGATTCGGTGGAACGGATTTACAGCAACTCATAAAAAAAAGAAAACCGGTAGTATGATCTACCGGTTTTTTCATGACTGTGTCATGCTAAGGATTTGGAATCTGATCTTTGGGGGTCCTTCATAGCTTTAGATCAACGGTCGCTTCAGTTCTTCATAGTTTTCAATGCGATGGATATGCCACGGATGCATCGTTACCAATGATCCTGTTTATCAGTTCAAATTCTCCGGATTTATCGATGAAGTAATCTGCGCCAAGCTCGTAGCTTCTTTGGCGGTAGACTTCACCCGACAAATTGGTGAGTATCATTGTGCGGGTATTGGGATGATGAGCTTTGATAAAAGCCAGCAAATCAAATCCGCTTTTCCCCGGCAGGGCGATTTCCAAAAGAACTATTTCCGGTTGATGAGTGGCCATCACTGCCAGCGCTTCTTCAAAACCCCTGGCGGTGAAAATCTCTGAGATGCTGTCCACTTCATGGAGCAATCCCCTCATCCTGTCTAGAACTATGTCTGAACCATCCACAACCAGAACCTTTTTGCGGTTGTTTACGGATGTCATGAGTTCGGAATTTAGGTGCAAGTTAAAATCATGCCGCTGGCCGGCTTGTAGTGAAGGAAAGCGAATTCATGTAGTATGAAATACGACATGCGGGGATTAAATCAACTTATGCTCAATGCAATACAGCGTAAGTTCGGCATTGCTTTTCATGCCCATTTTTGCCATGATGCGGGCGCGGTAAGTGCTAACGGTGGTGACGCTGAGGAAAAGGGTTTCGGCAATTTCGGAAACGGATTTGCCGGATGCCAGCATTTTGAAGACACTGAATTCACGGTCAGATAAATTTTCGTGTGCCGGCCGGCCTGAATCCTGGTCGAATACGGAAGCCAGTTTTTCGGCGATGGAAGCCGTAATATATTTTTTGCCCAGCATAACACGTTGTACGGCGTTCACCAGTTCATCGGGGGCCATGTCTTTACTCAGGTAGCCCGATGCCCCGGCTTTGAGCACCCGCAGGGCGTATTGTTCCTCGGGATGGATGCTGAGGATGAGCACCGGTAAATTGGGGCTGATCTGTTTGATCTGTTGCAGGGCTTCGAGCCCGCTCCGGCCTGGCATCGATAAATCGCTGATCACCACATTGAAATCACCCTGCATGATCCTGCGCACCATTTCTTCGGCATCGGGCACTTCTTCAATATGGGCATTGGGAAACCCTTCCAGCAATATCTGCCGGAGTCCTTTCCGCACCACACTGTGGTCATCCGCAATTAAAATCCTCATCATAAATCTTCGTTATCGCTTGTTGCCAGGGGTACGGCAATATGCACCGTGGTCCCCTCGCCGGGTTTACTATTGATATCATAGGTGCCGCCCATGATTAAAGTTCGCTCTTTCATACCTAACAAACCAAGTGTTTTTTTGGATTCGATGGCACTCGCGTTGAAGCCAATGCCATTGTCGGACACCAGGAGGCGCAACACGCCGTTGCTGGCGCTGAGCATCGACTTCACTTCTGTGGCCTGTGAGTGACGGAGCACATTGGTGAGGCATTCCTGGAAAATCCGGAAAATACCGGTGGCGATTTCCTTATCGATGCCAATATTACCTAAGGTAGAATGAAAGGATGTTTTGATTTTAAAGCGCTTTTCAAATTCATCGGCCTGCCATTCAATGGCGGAAACAAGGCCGAGGTCGTCGAGGATACTTGGCCTGAGTTGTGTGGCGATGCGGCGTACGGTTTTTACCGTATCGTCAATCAGGGCCAGGGCTTCGGATAGCTTCACATTGATTTCCTCGTTGGGGCTTTGCACTTTTTTGCTGAGCCAGGAGATGTCCATTTTCAGTCCCGTGAGCTGTTGCCCCAGTTCATCATGGATTTCCCGGGCGATGCGTGTGCGCTCGTCTTCGCGGATGTCCTGCAGGTGCGTGGCAAGGTCGCGCAAATCCTGGTGTGATTTTTTGAGTTCCAACTGCGACTGAACACGTTCGGTAATGTCGAAGCCCACGCCCATCAAACAGTTCTCCCCTTCGTAATTGATGACCATACCTGTAAAATAATATGGTATCCTGCGCCCGTCCCTGGTGAGGATGTCCGCTTCCACCCTGTCTTCGCCTGTGATAAACACATTGCGCATTTTTTCCGCGATCAGTTTTTTCTGGTCATCACTGAAAAGTACGAGGCAGTTCATTTGTGTAAAATCCTGTTCGGTATAGCCAGTAACTTGTTCGAGGTTCTTGTTCCAGCGGTAATAAAACCCTTCCTTATTGAGCACATAAAAGATACCGGGCAAGCTATTGATGATGGAATCCGACAATTCTTTTTCCTGCAGGATCTGCTGTTGCGCCTGTTTTTGCGACGTGATATCCTGCATGGCGCCCAGCATCCGGTAAGCCTTTCCCTCATCGTTGTATAAAATATACGCCCGGTCGAAAAAATACCGGAAAGAGCCATCGTCGGTACGGAACTGGAATTCTTCCGTGAGGAGGGTCCGGCGTTCGTCCAGCGCTTTTTTCAGGTTGAGCAAAACCGCGTCTTTGTCTGTATCATGCAGGCGCCTGATGTATTCGCTGAAACTGATTTTCTCCCCTTCATGGATATTGAAAATGCGCCGGAAACTCTCATTGCCCCAAATGGTATCCGAAATCATATCCCAATCCCAAACGGCGTCGTTGGTAGCCTGCGATACCAGCACAAAGCGTTCATTGGATTCTTTCAGGTCACGCTGCGAATCGAGCAATTGCTGCTCCGCCTGTTTACGTTTGCTGATATCGTGGTAATAAATCGAAATACCATCTTCCGAAGGGTATATAAGGTCTTCGTACCAACTGTTTGTTTTGGAAAAATACAATTCCCTCCTTCTTGACACCTTATCTTCCCTGGCCTGCATGAGCGCATGATAAAATGGCTCATTGACCACTTCCGGGAAAACATCCCATATCACTTTACCAATCAGCTCTTCCGGATTTTTGCCATGTAATTCAGCGGCACGCTTGTTGACATAAGTATAGCGCCAGTTGTTATCCAGGGCGATAAAGGCATCGGTAATGCGCTCAAAAACTGAATTCAATTCGCGAACTTTATGTTTGACTTCTTCCTCGAGGTGCGTGGTCAGTTGCTGCAACCTTTCCTGTGTGCGCCTGCGTTCGGTGACATCGCGGATTACTGACACCGTGCCCACGTTATTCCCATTGGTGTCGCGGATCAATGACACGGCCACATCCACATTCAATGGTTCACCGGCTTTATTGTGATGCACCACTTCGCCACGCCAATGGTCAGTTTCTTCAAACTCCTTTCTCACTTCATCCCTGTCGAAATGGGCATAATCCACTTTCATCACTTCGTTGATGGTCATGCCCAGCACTTCCTTTTCATCATACCCATATAGTTGCGCGGCGTATTTATTCCAGTTGGTGATCTTAAATTCTTTGTCGGTAGTTATGACGGCATCTGAGATGATGCTGATCAGCGAAGCGTTATACTTCAACACGCGTTCGTTCTTCTGCTGGATATTGTAATCGCTGATGATGACCTTGTAATTGATGAACAGGATGATATAAAATATCACGGCCAGGGAAAACAGCTGCCAGGCCCTTTTTTGGGAAAGGTTGTCACGGTTACGAATAGACGAATCGAGCAGGCTCCTGTCTTTACTGGCCAGGAAACCCAGTTCCGATTTGATATCCTTCATCAGCCTCAAGCCTTCTTCATTCTGTATGGTGGCCGAAGCGGCATTATACCCAAAGAGGCGCCTGAGTTCGACGCTGTACTTGGTTTGACTGATTTTTTGGTTAACAAGCGCGAGCAGGGTAGCATAATTAGACTTATGCAAGCTGTCTTTTTCCGCCAGGCTTTTCAGGACCAGGGTGTCCTGTTTGAGGTTGTTTAAGCCGGTGTAATAATCATCCAGGAATTTTTCTTCGCCGGTGATGATGAACCCGCGTTGCCCGGATTCAATATCCTGTAAATCGGCCTGGATGGCATCGAGTTTCAGGAGTTTCTCCACTGCATAGTTGATGTGCCGGCTCTCCGATTCGGTGAGCAGCATATTGCGGTATGTGATCAACACGAAGAATCCAATGCATACAAAAGCCGCCAGGAAGCTCAGCCTGATTTTCGCCTTGGTATTCTTTTTTTGACCCGACATTCTTTACTTCGATTTATTGCCGCCCGGGCAGGCTTACAAATGTACGGCACAGTTCAGGATACCCTTTCACTAAGTTCAAGCCAGCGGGTTTCTTTTGCATCGAGATCCTGCAACAAAACCGACATCCTTGCTGCCAACTTTTGTAACTCCTCAAAAGGGGGGTTCGCGTTCATCTTTTGCTCCAGTTCAGCTTTCTCTTTTTCGAGCCTGGGCAAGTCTTTTTCCAGGTTTTCCAGCTCAAATTTCTCTTTGAACGAAAGTTTTTTCTTTGCCGGCGTTTCCGCCTGTGCCGACTCGGGAGCCGCGGTCGGCTTGGCTTTTGCCGCAGACTGGCTTTCCTGCTTTGCCGCTTCCTCACGGTATTGCGAATAGTTCCCCGGATAGTCGCGCACCACCGCGTTGCCCTCAAATACAAAGAGGTGGTCAACCAGGCGGTCCATAAAATAACGGTCGTGGCTCACTATCAGTATGCAGCCCGGGTAATCAAGCAAAAATTCTTCAAGCGTGCGCAGGGTTTGCAGGTCGAGGTCGTTGGTGGGTTCATCCAGCACCAGGAAATTGGGGTTAAGGAAAAGCACACTCAACAAATGCAGCCTTCTCTTTTCGCCGCCGCTCAGTTTGCTGAGCATGGTAAACTGTTGCTCGGCGCTAAACCCGAATTTCTCCATGAACTGTCCGGCCGATATTTTACTGCCGTCATTCAGCGGGAAAAATTCCGCCAGCGATTTTACGTATTCAATCGCGCGTTTATCTTCTGTATACTCCAATCCTTCCTGCCCGAAATACCCGAACACAACGGTTTCGCCATGGTTCACCTTGCCGGAATCCGGTTCTTCGAGCTGGAGCGCGATGCGTATGAAGGTTGATTTTCCCACGCCGTTTTTTCCAACGATGCCGATGCGTTCACCTTTTTTAAATGTATAATCAAAGCCTTTGAGGATGGGCAGGTTGCCAAATTGCTTGTACACTTTTTTCATCTCAAGCACTTTGCCCCCCAGCCTGGTCATTTTCACCTGCAGGCTCATCTCGCTGGTCTCCTGTTTCTGTTTCACCCTGTCTTCAATCACTGCAAAAGCATCCTGCCTGCTCTTGCTCTTTGTTGTGCGTGCCTTGGGCTGCTTGCGCATCCATTCCAGTTCTTTCCGGTATATATTCCTGTCTTTCTGCAATTCACTTTGCTGCACTTCATGCCTCAGGGCTTTCTGCTCCAGGAAATAATCATAGTTGCCTGTATACACATATACTTTCCCTTCATCGATCTCAATAATTTCATTGCAAACGGCATCAAGGAAATAACGGTCGTGCGTAACGAGCAGTAAGGTGGTTTTTTGCGCGGCCAGGTATTCCTCCAGCCATTCGATCATCGACACGTCCAGGTGGTTGGTAGGTTCATCGAGGATGAGCAGGCAATGGCCATCGTGCAACTGTGCTTCCATGAGCGATTGTGCCAGCGCCACGCGTTTCTTTTGTCCGCCGCTGAGCCGGCCCATGCGTTCGTCAACCTTATGTATATTGAGTTTGCCCAGCACCTGCCGGATATTGGATTCAAATGACCATGCATTCAGGTCATCAAGTTTAGCTACAAGTTTCCCCAGCGTTTCATGGTCATCGGAGCCGCTTTCGACAAACAACTCATATTCCCGCACGGCCTGAACCACGGGATGATCCATGCGGAAGATATTATCCAGTACACTTTTGGAGAGGTCAAAATCCTGCTCTTGTTGTAACATGACAATATGGATGTCTTTATGCACCCAAACCGTGCCCTCATCGGGCTGGTCAAGGCCCGCTATGATTTTTAACAAGGTTGACTTCCCGGTACCATTCCGGGCCACCAGCGCGATTTTATCGCCCTCCTCAATATGAAAGCTGATGTCTTTGAATAAAGTCCGGATACCAAATGATTTGCCAATATGTTCAACCGACGCGTAATGCATGGGCGCAAAGATACATGCTATCGGGCTGTATGTGGAAGAATTACAGGCCGTTACAGCGTTGAAGTTCTGTATATTTGACACCTGATCAAACAGGCCGGGCGCTATGGTTTGGGCGCTCATTCGGTCAGCATGTGACCCGGGCCAACCGGTTTTGCCATCATGAAAAAAAATATCTTCACTTGCCTCAGTGTTTTATTTGTATGCCTGCTGCTCCATCATTCGGTTGCCGCCCAACGTGTACGCCCTGTAAAAATCAATGAATCAAACGCGCTGGCTTACCGCGACTCATTGTTGAACCGGATTTTTGGAAGCAACAACATACCGGATCAGTGGCTGCCCGACCAGGTGTTTACCAATGTGGGAAGCATTGATTACCTGAGCGGTTTCCCGTATGCATCCCTTTTTTACCCGGGCGGAAACCTAGCCGGTATCGACAGGTTTGAGATCAGCATTGGCGATAACCTGCAACATTTCCCTGACAAAGCGAAAGTGTACCTGTTCAGGCCACACGCGGAAAATGGCAAATTGTTTATTTATCATGCCGGGCATTGTGCCGGGACTGCCATTGCAGAAGATGTGTTTGCCAATAACGCCGGCAGTTTCCCCGGACGGGTTATCCCACGACTGCTGGCACAGGGTTACACCGTTCTGGCTGTTCCAATGATCCACTACAGGTCCGTCCCACCGCTTGATTACAATTGCGGGTATAATGGCCACAATGAAATTTTCACGGAAGGCTTCTACCCATATGCCATGGGTTTGTTTTTCAAGCCCCTCGTCGCTTCCTTAAATCACCTCGGCAGGAATAATTACAGTGCAATCTATATGCTTGGCTTATCAGGCGGGGGATGGGCAGCATCCCTGTATCCCGCCATCGACAGCAGTATTCGTGTATCCTTCCCCGTTGCAGGCTCATGGCCGATGCCCGTCAGGCAAGCGTTTTACCCTGCCATCGGAGATTATGAACAAACATATCCTCCGTTGTTTTCTCAGTTCATCGATTACCACGACCTATATACTTTATCATGCCTCGCGCCTGCAAGAAAGATGTTGCAGATCAACAACCGGTTTGACCCCTGCTGTTTCAACGGCGCTGATGCGCATATTTATTATGTGGATTCGGTGAAACGGGCGCTGACAGGCACCGGCGGCGAATTTGCGTATTACCTCGATGAAACAAATCCAAACCATTCGGTGTCCGACAAAGCCATGGACATTGTGATGGGGTTCCTGGATGGACAGCGAGGTACACTTTTAAATGAACCTCCACCTGTTGCTGAAAATGGCGGCAACTACCAATATGATATCAGGGGAAATTTCAGCGCATCGCCATTACCTTCATCAGGCAACCTGCAGTATTCCTTATTGAAAGCGCCCAACTGGCTAACGATAAATGCCATCAATGGAGAACTCAGGGGTAATGTACCCCCGGGCAATGTGGCAGCGGGCCTGGATACGGTCAGTTTCAAAGTGGAAGACCCTGCCGGTAATTACCTGATCAGGGATATCGTCCTCACCCGCAAAAGGGACGCGCCGTTTTTATTTATCGTAGACACATCCGAATCAATTTGTTACTGGCTGCCGGAATTCAGCCGGGCGCTGGACACCATACAGCCCCAGGCGGTAACCGGATTTTTCACCAATAACCCGGGACTAACGGTAACGGGTATTCGTGTTTTAAATAAATCCGTTGTGGCATTGTCCCTGAACCGTCCGGCTGAATTTGACGATGAGATCGGTTACCTGGCGGCTTCAACATCTCACCCGGTAACCTTCACCAATGGCAGCAGGGCCGCAAGCTTTGGGTTAACAAGGATCGACAGGGCCGCATTCAGGTCGAGTTACGCGCAGGCAGGCATGATCCGTTTCAACAGCAGTACCCGGAAGTTTGAGTTTTACGACGGTACACGCTGGAATAATATGCATTGATCATTGATAATATAAATGACCATGAACAAAAAATTCATTCTCAGTATCCTGTCAACCTGTTTTATCACGGTGCTGTGCGCACAAGTGAAAATCGGCGACAACCCGAACAACATTTCCCCCGGATCCGTATTGGAACTTGAAAGCACATCAAAAGCATTTACATTGCCCAGGATGACCACGGTGCAAATGCAGGGCATCCCTTCGCCGCTGCCCGGGATGATGGTGTTCAATACCGACAGCAATTGCATTTACCTGTATAAAACCAACAACGTGTGGTCGGGCATTGTCATGGAAGCAGGCGGCAATCAAACAGCCTGGCCCTATCAAACCAGCGATGGTGAAATTGGCGCCCCCGGTAATGCCAAAGGAATCATTTCCGTACCCGGCGCGGGATTGGTGGCCACCGGCCCGTACAGCCATGCTGAAGGCTTGAATTCGGCGGCATCCGGATTGTATGCCTGGAGTTCAGGATTCGCGGATACCGCTACACAAACAGGCTCTATCGCCATGGGATACCAGAATAAATCCATCGGTATGTACAGCTACAGTTCAGGCTTTAAAAATGTATCGGCAGGGCAGGCGTCCGTTGCAATAGGACAGGAAAATGCCGATTCGGGCTGGACCTCCATGGCCATGGGGCTGCGGAATAAAATCGCGTCAAGCGTTTCATACAGCAATACGTTTGGATACAACAACCGCATCCTCGGCGGATGGGCCAACAACGCGTTTGGTGAAAACAACCAGGTAGGGCTGAACCGTGCAAGCACAGCGCTGGGCTTAAGCAATACCAATCATGCGAGCTACACCACTTTATCCGGTATCAGCAACAAGGCCGATAGCGGGTATGCGTACCTGTTAGCAGGCGACAACAACCGGTTGATCAGCGGAAGCGGCGGCGCCTTACTGGGGCAAGGCAACCGGGGGGAAGGCAATTACCTCGGCGCGATCGGAAAAGACAACCAGGTGTATTTTCAATCGGCCATTGCGTTAGGACAAAACAATATCGACAGCGGCTATGCGTCCATCGCGGCCGGCCATAGCAATGTGGTGGAAAACAATGTACAGTACAGCCATGTGCATGGCTTCCTGAACAGGGCCGGGCGAAACCTTTCCATTACAAATGTGGTTCCGGGCACGGGCACTTTCTCTGCCGGCATCAGCAACTTTAATAGCGGGTACGGCTCACTGGCAATGGGGGTTCAAACCAGGTCGGATAACCTCTACAGCCTATCCGCGAATTTCAATACCATCGCCAACAGCCCGGCCATGAGCGCTTTTGGCCATTTCAACGATACCATCAGCGCCAATTACAGCCAGAGCTTAAGCGAGCAGGATATCTTATTTACCATTGGCAACGGGATCAACGCCTCTAACCGGAGGAACAGTTTTACCATGTTGCGCAACGGGCATACATCCATTAACACGTCCCCTGAAAACGGGCCCTCCCTGCCCCGTGCGGACCTTGATATACGCGGAACCGGCGCACTGATTGTGCCGGTTGGCACAACTGCTGAAAGGCCCGTCACTCCAGTAACCGGGATGATCCGGTTTTGTACCGACTGCCCGGGCGGACCGGTATTACAAGGATATAACGGTAACGAATGGGTGAACTTATAAAGGCTGATGCCTGATATCAAATGCCCGCCCACAAAAAAAGGATCATACATAATTTCATTTCCCTGTCGCTGGTACAGGGCCTGTCGATCCTGTTTCCTTTAATCAGCTTCCCCTATTTGCTCCGTGTGCTGGGGGTGGAAGGGTTTGGATTATTCAGCATGCTGCAAACGGTGCTGATGTACTTTGATTTACTCGTGTCATTTGGTTTTGGACTCACAGCAACACAACAAGTCGCGCGCAACCTGAACAACCCCGAAAGGACGAGGCAAATCATCTCTTCGGTGTTCAGCATAAAAGCCCTGCTGTTTGGCGCTTCCCTGCTGGTATTCTTGATTGGCGGCTTAACCATCCCGGCGTTGAAAGGGCACCTGTCGCTGGTATTATTGTCTACATTGTACCTGGCCGGTAACCTCTTGTTCCCTGACTGGTATTTCCAGGGCATTCAAAAGATGAAGAACATCACATTTGTGGCATTCCTGTCAAAAAGCATTGGGCTTTTTCTCCTTGTTTTGTTGGTGCGCTCTCGCGATGACCTGGGTTACGCGGTGCTCGCCCTTTCTGCGGGAAATTTTATGGCCGGATTGATCGGGTTCCTGATCATGCTCAAATCAGTCCGGTTGACATGGTCGTTACCGAAGAAATCATTTTTATTCCTGCTCTTCCGCGATAGCGCTTATGTATTCATGAGCATCATCCTGGCGCCCTTGTATTTATCCGTCAATATTTTCATCCTGAGCGCTTTCACCAATCCGTTGGTTGTGGGTTATTACGCGATCGCGGAAAAAATATACAGTGCCATTGGGATGCTCACGAGCATTGCCAACCGTACATTTTATCCGCACCTGAGCCAGCTTTACCATCAATCCAAAGACCAGTTCCGGAACTATGTAAGGCGCATCAGCCGTTTGTTTTGGATTGGATTTGCGCTCATCTCCGTCATCCAGTTGCTGGGTGCGGAATGGCTGGTGCTGCTGGCCGGGGGTCGAAAGCAGGGAGCGGATATGGGCCTGGCTGCCGACATGCTGCGCGTTATGAGTATTGGCGTTCTGTTTTCCCCCTTTGTATCGTTCTTCTTTCAATTACTCATCATCCAGGGACAGAAAAAAATGGCCATCCGGAATTGTGCCATCACGGTGCTGGCCAACCTGGCAACGTCCATAACCCTTACACATTTCTTCGGGGGCATGGGCATGGCGGTTAACCTCTGCATCACCACCATCGTAATTGCCGCATTGAATTATTTCACGTACCGGAACCTGTTCCTGCGGGCAAACTGAGATTGCTCCCCATTGGTTATCTTGCACGAATAAGTATGCAGCAACAGGACCACAAGCAGGATCAACGGATACATATTTGCATCATCACGCCATCTCTCGAATGCGGTGGCTCAGAACGAAATGTATCCATCCTTTGCAATGGCATCAATCCTGAAAAATTTCGGGTATCCCTAATCGTCATAAATAACAGCAGGCCTTTTTATACCATCGATAACCCTGCTGTAGAACTGATTGACCTGAAACTCGCGCATGTGCGTCAATCCCTTTTCCGCATCCGGTCATTTGTTCGCAGAACAAAACCAGATATCATCCTGTCTGCCTCCAACCACCTGAACCTCCTGCTGGCTATATTCCGGAGGTTATTCCCATCGGGGATCCCCATCATTGCCCGGGAATCTAGTGTGGTGAGCGTCAACAGCAAAAGGGCCAAATGGCCAATGCTGTATGAATGGTTGCTTAAGAGATATTATCGTTCTCTCAACCTCATTGTTTGCCAATCGGAATACATGCAAAAAGACCTCCAGTCGCATTACCATGTACCCGCGTCTAAAACAACCATTATTTACAACGCGCTACGGGTGCCGCGCGCAGACAATATGAATCAAACCGGCAACAGCGAAGCCAACCTGCTCACCGTAGCCAGGCTTTCCCCGGAAAAAGGCATTGACCGGATCATTCATGCATTGGCTTTGCTAAAAAGGCCTTTTATCTATACTGTTGTTGGTGATGGAGGGGAACGATCAAAACTGGAAACACTGGTAAAATCACTCGGCCTGGAAGATCGTGTACGCTTCACCGGTAGTAAGGATCATCCGTTTAATCTGAATGCAAGGCCAGATGTATTCCTGCTCGGCTCTTATTATGAAGGGTTCCCCAATGTAGTCTTCGAGGCCATGTCGCTGGGCATCCCCGCTGTGGCATATGATTGCCCGGGCGGATTACGGGAAGTGCTGGTCGCGGGCAAAAACGGGTTCATAGCAGGCGGACAAGAACCGGCCGATATGGCTGCTTCCATAGAAAAAGCCCTGGCCCATCCCTTCAACCGGCAACGCATCGCGGATGAAACTCGGGAGCGTTATGATGCAAAACAGGCGGTACTGCAATGGGAAAAGCTCTTTCATGAATACAGCGGGAACAAATAGCCCATAACTGTACTACAGCAATTGAGGGATCGGTGATCTAAGGATTTTTCCGGATATTTGCCACCCCTTATACAAGCAGGCGCAAGGCCAGACATGAAACCCAAACTACTCATATTCATCAATTCGCTCAAACTGGGCGGAGCCGAACGGGTGGTCTCTCACTTACTGAGGCACCTGCAGGATGACTTTGAGATACACCTGGCCTTGTACAGTAATGATATAGATTACGAGATCCCACCGCAGATCCCGGTATTCGATTTAAAACAATCCCTCGACGAAAACCCTTACCTGGTATTCCTGAAAATTCCGTTTTTATCGTACCGCCTTGCACGCTATTGCAAACAGCACGGTATCCGCAGGTCGGTCGCATTTTTGAACAGGCCCTGTTATATCAACGCGCTGATGCGTTCTTTGTGGGGCTATCGCGGACATACGGTTATGTGTGAACGCACCCATCAAACCACTTTGCTGGGTTCTTATTCCTGGATGTTCAGGATGGTCTCGAAAAAACTGGTTTCCTATTCCTATAAAAGGGCCAGCCTGGTACTGGTAAACTCTTACGCGTCGAAGCAGGACCTCGCTGAAAACTTTGGCGTGAAAACACCCATGCAGGTGATCTATAATCCCATCGACCTGCAAGCCATCCGCCAACAAGCCGCTGAACCCACCCCGTTTGCATTTGACCCAAACTGTTTTTATTTCATTTCGGTGGGCGGATTCAGGCGCGAAAAAAACCTGGGCATTTTACTGGAAGCGTTCTTCATCATCAAACAATTGCCGGTGAAACTGATCCTGGTGGGAGCGGGTGCGCAAATGAATGACCTGGAACGAAAAGTAGACGAATTGGGCTTGCGTCAACATGTGATTTTCACGGGCTTTGACAACAACCCGTATAAGTATGTACAAAAAAGCCACTGCTTCGTACTGAGTTCGTATGTGGAAGGGTTCCCGAATGTATTACTTGAAGCGCTGGCCTGCAAAAAACCCATCATCTCCACAGACTGTAAATCTGGCCCTAGGGAAATCCTGGCGCCGGGTACCGACCTGCACCACAGCGCCATTACCAGCTATGAAGTGGCCGAATACGGCATACTGACACCTGTAAACGATGTAGCCAACCTGGCCGCGAGCATGAAGAAGATGTATGAAGACAAGGCCCTGAGAAAACAGTATGAAGAGAAAGCCGAAGCCAGGGCGGGCGAATTCGATATCAGCAATATCATTCAGTACTTTCACGTAGCTTTTTCCGGTTAGCCTGTTTGCTTTGGTACAAAATGATCAGGAGTCCCGCCAGGTAAAATGGGATAATGGGAATGCGGTACCTGGCCAGCGTGCCGAAATTGAGTGTAGATATTCCCACAATCGCGGCAAACAGTAACGCATAGACGATACACAGAAATACAATAGGGTCGTTAAAAATCTTTTTGAAAAACGATATCAGCCCGGCCTTCCAGATTACATACAGCGTCATCAGCAAAATCACCAGGCTTTCCAGCGCGGTAAACAGCATGAGCGGGTTCCTTGTTTCCCAAATAAAAGGCCTGAACAAACTGGCATTGATGCCCGCCGGCATCATACTGATAAACCCGCTCAGTGTTGGCTCAAAACTGCCCAGGTCATACACGGAGCCCGATTCAGCATCGCCTGCCATGATGTATGACTGTTGCTGTTCTTTAACTGACTCAAACAATTTTTCAATGGCATAACTGCCCAATAACTGGTCAATCTCTTTTGAATATACCCAATAACCCACGGCCAGTATGGCCAACAATACCGGCATAATGATGCGCCGGAAATACCTGCTCTTCACCCTCCGGATCAAGCGCATCAACAGGAATAAAATATATGGCACCATAAATGCCGCGATGATATACACTTTCACCAGGTAAATCAATACAATGCAGAAAACCAGAATCCAAATATACCGCAGGCTGAATTCTTTTTTCAGGAATAACTGGTAACTGCTGTACAAAAGCCAGCCCAATGCTGAAATACATACCGTGTCTTTTAAAATCCCCGAACCATACACAGATAAAGATGGGAAATACAATACCACCCAGGCCAAACGCTTATCCCATCCCGGCATCATGCCGCTGAATGTTTCAAACATGCGGAACATGCCTGCATAAGCCAGTGTGGCAAAGAGCATACTCGTGGTCACAAACCGGTTGAATGAGAAATAAGACAGGACCAGCGCGATCTTTTCCACCAGCCAACCCCCATCGGTACTGGTACCCGTTACCTGGTATGTCTCTTTCATGTAGCCCGCTTCCTTAAACAACACCCCGAAGCTTTCATTGCCCTCCGCTATCTGTTGTTTGAGGAAAAGGACATTCTTAAAGTAATTGATGCTATCGCCGATGCCATAGTAAAAGTAGATGATGCAACAATAAAAAATGGTGCAGCAAATCTTCACTACAAAACCTTTCACCAGGTATTTCCGGTATAAGGGATGGTCGCGGCGCCTGTGCCTGATCACGAGCATCAGCAGGTACAGCAGCACAAAGTACAACGGTACCAGCAGCAGGTCTATCCAACTTATATAATCTTTATACATAGATCAGGTTCGGTCAATCCGGAAAACCCGGTAAAAATATCGGTTTTTCGGGTATTCACGACCGGGATAGTGCATAGCGGCTGTGTAAGCTATATCAGGCTTTTTCGCTTTCTTTGCAAGGCAGATCAGCAAGAAAAGGCATGCAATATCAAAAACATATCCTGATCACAGGCGGCGCCGGTTTCATCGGGTCGCACCTTGTGCGGCATTTCGTGCGTACATACCCGCAATACCGGATCATCAACCTTGATAAACTCACGTACGCGGGGAACCTCGAAAACCTCAAGGATATCGACAAAGCGCCCAATTATCATTTCATCAAAGGGGATATCTGCGATGACCTGATGCTTGCCGGGCTCTTGCCGGAATATGCTATCAATGCCATCATCCACTGTGCCGCGGAAAGCCATGTTGACAGATCCATCAGCGACCCACTCGCGTTTGTAAAAACAAACGTACTTGGCACCGTAACACTGCTGCAGGCCGCCCGCAACCATTGGAAGGCCGATATGAGCGATAAACTTTTTTACCATATCTCCACCGATGAAGTGTATGGTTCTTTGGGCGCAGAAGGATTCTTCACCGAACAAACCGCTTACGACCCACGCAGCCCGTACTCAGCTTCCAAAGCATCATCGGATCATTTTGTGAGGGCCTACCATCATACATACGGGCTCCCCGTAAAATTGTCGAATTGCTCCAATAATTACGGCCCTTACCACTTTCCGGAAAAACTGATCCCACTCTGCATCAATAATATCATCCATCAAAAACCCTTGCCTATTTACGGTAAAGGGGAAAATGTGCGCGACTGGCTCTTTGTGGAAGACCATGTGCGTGCCATCGACCTGATCTTTCATAAGGGAAAGACCGGTGAAACGTATAATATCGGAGGATGGAACGAATGGACAAATATTGACCTCGTTCGCGAACTATGCAGGCAGATGGACCAAAAACTGCAAAGGGAACCGGGCACCAGTGAAAAACTGATTACGTATGTTACAGACCGTGCGGGGCACGACTTACGGTATGCCATAGACGCAACCAAGCTCTCCGAAGAACTGGGATGGAAACCTTCCCTTCAATTTGAAGAAGGTTTATCGAAAACCATCGACTGGTACCTTGCAAACAGCGAATGGCTGCAACATGTTACCAGCGGCGATTACCAGCACTATTACGAACATCAATACCAACAGCGATCATGAAAGGCATTATCCTGGCCGGCGGCTCCGGAACAAGGCTTTATCCCATTACCATGGGCGTCAGCAAACAGTTGATGCCAGTGTACGACAAGCCGATGATTTATTATCCGCTGAGTACGCTGATGCTCGCCGGTATCCGCGAAATACTGATCATCACCACACCCGAAGACCAGTCGCAGTTTATCAGGCTTCTTGGCGATGGAAGCCAGTGGGGATGCCGGTTTGAATATGCCAAACAGGAAAAACCCAACGGACTTGCACAGGCATTTGTGATCGGGGAAGAGTTTATCGGAAAGGATGCTGTGGCATTGGTACTGGGCGATAATATTTTTTATGGCAGCGGCTTCAGTAAAATGCTGCAAAACGCCGCCGATCCCGAAGGCGCGGTCATCTTCGCGTACCCGGTGGTTGACCCGGAACGATACGGCGTGGTGGATTTTGATAAAGACATGAACGCCCTGAGCATCGAGGAAAAACCCGCGCAACCCAAATCGCATTACGCGGTGCCCGGACTTTATTTTTATGATAACGAAGTGGTATCAATCGCCAGGCATATACCCATGAGCGCCCGGGGCGAATATGAAATCACGGATGTCAACCGTGTGTACCTCGAACAAAAAAAATTAAAAGTAGTGGCCCTCAACCGCGGCTTTGCCTGGTTAGACACCGGCACATTCGACTCCCTGCATGACGCCGGGGAATATGTGCGGGTCATTGAAAAAAGGCAGGGCCTGAAAATCGGCTGCCCCGAAGAAGTGGCTTGGAGAATGGGCTTCATCAGCAACGATCAACTGGCTAGGCTGGCCGACCAGTTCAATAAAAGCGGTTACGGACAATACCTGAAAACCATCATGCGCCCCTGATTATGCCGTATTACGTACATCCATCCTCATACATTGACGAACCTTGCCAGATTGGCGAAGGCACCAAAATCTGGCACTTCTGCCATGTGATGAGCGGGGCGGTGATCGGGAAGGATTGCCATATCGGGCAAAACGTAGTGATTGCACCCAACGTAATCCTGGGCAACAATGTGCGCATACAGAACAACGTGAGTGTGTATGAAGGCGTGATTTGTGAAGACGATGTTTTCCTTGGCCCCAGCATGGTACTCACCAATGTCATCAACCCGCGCAGCGCCATCAGCAGGAAACACGAGTTCAGGCAAACAATCATCCGCAAAGGCGCGACGATTGGCGCCAACGCCACAATAGTCTGCGGCAATGAAATCGGGCGCTATGCTTTTATAGGTGCAGGGGCGGTCGTCACCAAACCGGTGCCGGCTTACGCTCTTGTCATAGGTAACCCGGCCCGGCAAACCGGGTGGATCAGCGAAGCCGGCCATACATTGGATTTCAATGCAGATGGCCTGGCCGTTTGCCCGCAAACCGGGGCCCAATACCGGTTGGAAAACAACCAGGTAACGGCGCTCTAATAGCCAAACCCCTCCCGGTGCAATAAAGAAGCCGCCTCCTTAGTTATATTAGACAGTCTGCTATATATTAGCAGAACCAAGCCAATGACCCCCATTACCCTGATCAACCCCTTTAACCAAAAACCTTTGAGGTTCACCGATGCCGGCCTGACGGACGATGCCGGACAACTGTTCCCGCAAAAAGACGGGGTGCACATCATGGTGAAAAACCAGGATTACACAGGCAATTTTGGCTACCAGTGGAACAGGTTTCAAACAACACAATTAGATAATATCAGCGGCATCAGCCTCAGCAAAGACCGCTTCTTCGCGGAGACAGGCTGGGACCCGAAAGCGCTGGACGGACAACGGATACTGGAAGTGGGCTCAGGCGCCGGTCGGTTTACGCAGGTTTTGCTGGCACACACCAACGCGGATGTATATAGTGTAGACTATTCCGAAGCCGTATTTGCCAATTACCGCAACAACGGGCCGAACAACCGATTGCATCTTTTTCAAGCCAGCGTGTACGAGCTGCCCTTTGCACCCGCGCAGTTCGATAAAGTGTTTTGCTTCGGTGTATTGCAACACACGCCGGATGTGGAACGAACCGTAGCATCATTGATCAGCATGGTAAAACCCGGAGGCGAGCTGGTGGTTGACTTCTACCCCATTAAAGGCTGGTGGACCAAACTCCACGCCAAATACATCTTCAGGCCATTCACAAAAAAGATGAGCCATGAAAAGCTGCTGTCTTTAATTAACAAAAACGCCGACAGGCTGATTGGCACTTACCGTTTTTTCGACCGGATCGGGATTGGGAGATTCGCCAACCGCTTTCTGCCCGTGTGCGATATTAAAGGCACGCTGCCCGAAAACCTCAACAAAACACAACTGCGCGAAATGGTGGTGCTGGATACTTTCGACATGTTCAGCCCGGAATACGACCAACCCCAGAATATCAAAACCGTGGTATCGTGGTTTAAAAAACATGATATGGAACATGTGTGGGGAGGTTACATCAATTACGACAAATACCAGGCTGCCGTGGTAAAAGGCACCCGTAAAAAAATATAACGCCAACGCATACATGCCGTCACTGCAACAAATAAAGATGCTGTACAAGAGCCAGTCGGTGCGCTCCATGGGCATGTACACTTTTTCCAATTTTTTCTCCAAAGCGGTTTCCTTTTTGCTGCTGTTTGTGTTCACCAACCCCGCTTACATCAGCCCTTCCGAAAATGGCATGTTAAGCCTGTTCAGCAACAGCATGCTGTTTTTGATGCCATTCCTTGCGATGGGCATAGTACATTCGGTAAGCGCCGAATACTTTAAACTCGATGACCGGGAGTTCAGGAGTTTGTTTTCCACAAGCCTGATCATGCCCCTGGTGGTGATGGCTGGATCCATCATCTTCCTGTTCCTGGTTCGCGGCAAACTATATGAGAGCTACGGTTTCCCGACATCCTTTGTTTGGTTGATACCGGTAGTGACTTTTTTGATTTTCATCAACGAGCAGTTGCTGAGCATGGCACGCAACAACCTCCAGCCCCAGCTTTACCTTAAAGCCAATATGGGTAAAACCATCCTTGAACTGGGGTTGTCGTTTATCCTGGTGGTGTACTTTGCCTGGCGCTGGGAGGGCCGTGTGGCGGGCATCCTGGCCGCATATGGCATACTGGGCCTGTATGCACTATACTATTTTAAACAGAAGGGTTACCTCTTTGGAAAAATCCAAAAAAAATACATCCGCAGCGAACTGATCTACGCCATCCCGATTATGGCATTGCAGGCCAGCATCTTCACCATGAATTCCTCGGATAAATTTTTTCTCTCGCATGCCACAAACGACAATAACGCTACGGTTGGTGTGTACAGCATCGCCTGCATCTTTGCCTCCATCATCAATGTATTATCGATGGCTTTGCTGCAACATATATTTCCAAGCATATACAGGGTACTATCAGGCGAACACATCAATTACAAATTTATCAGGAGGCAATTTGTAGTGTATATCAGCGTCTTAACCATAGGCTTGATTTCGCTGATCGCGGTGATGCCTGTTATCTATGATTATTTCATCAACGAAAAATACCACGAGGCGCTGGAATACAGTTACCTGTTGTGTATTGGCGTTTACTTATGGGCATTGAGTTATTTCTTTTACTCCTTCCTGTTATATTACAAAGAAAAAAGAAAGCTCCTGTTCCTGTCATTGATCTGTATTGCCATCAGCCTGGCATGCAATTATTATTTCATCAACCGCTGGCAGGCCATGGGCGCGGCAGCGTCAAGCGTTAGCATCTATGCCTTGGTGCTGGTCATCGCGCTGGCGTTCACCCGCAAATACTGGAAACCACTTTGGACTAAATCATGAACCAAAAAAAGACCATACTCCATATCATTCAGAATTTTGGCCGGGGTGGCGCGGAAACGGCGGTTGTGGGTGTGTTGAAAAACCTGCATGAATACAGGAATGTTGTGGTCACACTTGACCCGCTGAACCAGTTTGGCGATGAACTAACATACGACGCTTACTACTGCCTCAACCTGAAATCATATTATCTCTTCCCAACGGTCATCGGTACCCTAAAAAAAATTATCCGTAAGGAAAAGGTTGACCTCGTGCACAGCCAGTTATACTGGAGCACCGTACTGGCAAGGTTTTCGGTACCCAAACATATTCCGCTGGTTACATCCATCCAGGCATCGCTGACCAATAGCGTAGAATATAAAAAAGGATGGATCTGCCAGCTCGATAAAATGAGCTACCGGTTCAGGAAAAGCACCATACTCGGCGTATCGGAACATACCTTGATGGATTATTTCAGTTTTTTGCGGCTGCAACCGCACGATACGCATGTACTGTACAATTTTGTGGACACCGGCAAATTCAACCGGGAACCAATCCCCGTAATGCGCAAGCCCGGAGAGCCTTTCAGACTGGTGAGCGTAGGGAACCTGAAGCCACAGAAAAACCAGCAATTCATGCTGGACGCTTTCCGCTTGTTGAAAGATATCCCTGTATCACTGGATATTTATGGCGATGGTCAATTACAGGAAACATTTGAACGCTTTATTCAAATGAACAACCTGCCGGTACGCCTGATGGGAAAAGTAAACAACCTTCCCGAACGATTACCGGGCTACGATTTGTTCCTGATGTCGTCGTGGTACGAAGGTTTCTCCCTTGCCGTACTCGAAGGCATGGCCATGGGCAAACCCATGCTGTTGTCTGACATACCCACGTTTACAGAACAGGCCGACAGCACCGCGGAATATTTTTCACTCAGCAACCCGGAAAACCTGGCTGAAAAAATCCGCTTCCTTTATCAACACCCGGAACGGTTGCAGGAGATGTCTGTTACAGGCCGCGAGAGGGTCATGCGTTTATACACCCTGCAACACCACCTGCAGGCACTCAGGAAAATTTATGCTAAGGAATTATCCGGGCGCTAAGCCGCGAGCGCACCCCCATTGCATGGAATAATCGTTATTTTCGCAACGCAAAAACCTTAACCATACATGTGTGGCATTGCCGGGCTGATTGATTACAACCGACGTTCTTCCCCAGGTATCCTTCAACGGTGCACTGATATCCTGGCCCATCGCGGGCCCGACGGCAGCGGCTACCGGTTTTTTGGTGAAGACGAATACCAGCTTGGTCTTGGCCACCGGCGCCTCTCCATCATCGACCTGAGCAACGCGGCTTCACAGCCGATGGAATACAAGCACCTGCATATTGTATTCAATGGGGAGATTTACAATTTCATGGAAATCAGGAATGAACTCCAAACCATGGGGCATTCCTTCCACACACATTCCGACACCGAAGTAATCCTGCATGCATGGGAAGCCTGGGGGCCGGGCATGATTGACCGCTTCATAGGCATGTTCGCCTTTAGCCTGTATGATGCCAAAGAGCAAAAACTATATTGCTTTCGCGACAGGGCTGGCGTTAAACCTTTTTACTATTACTGGCATAACGGGCTTTTCCTCTTTGCCTCAGAACTGAAAAGCTTTCACCAGCACCCCGGTTTTGTGAAAAGCATCCACCAGCCTGCATTGCGGCAATTGCTGCAATACGGATACATCCTGGCGCCACTCAGCATTTTTGAACATTGCGCCAAACTTTTACCGGGCCACTACCTCAGTTTTGACCTGGCAAAAAAATCGTTTGCCCTTCACCGTTATTGGGACGTATACGACGCGTACCGGAAACCTAAAATCGATATCAGCGAGGCGGAAGCAATCAGCGAAACCGAAAAGCTGCTCAGTAATGCCTGTCGTTACCGGATGGTATCCGATGTGCCCGTAGGCGTGTTTCTCAGCGGCGGATACGACAGTACGGCCGTTACCGCGCTCCTGCAGTCATCGCAGACCGAAAAACTAAAAACTTTCACCATCGGCTTTCACGAAGAAGACCATAACGAGGCCGGCTATGCGAAGATGGTGGCCAACCACCTGGGCACCGATCACGAAGAATATTACTGCACCACCAAAGAAGCGCAGGAAATCATACCCGATATCCCATTCTACTGCGATGAACCCTTTGGCGATTCTTCCATCATCCCCACCACACTGGTCAGTAAGCTTGCCCGGCGAAAAGTGACGGTGGCCCTGAGCGCGGATGCGGGCGATGAGATCTTCGCGGGCTATTCCAAATACCCGCTGGCCCTGGGTTTTCACCAAAAAATATCCAAACTGCCCGGATTATTGCGGAACCCCGCTTCGTCGATCCTTCGGGCAGCGCCCGATGGCCTGCTCATCAAACTGAGCGGCAACAGCGCGGCCGCTATTAAAAAAGCGCGCATGGCCGAATTGCTGAAAAAGAAAGGGCTGAAGCCTTCGGATATCATGGACCAGTTATTGTCGCAGGTATATTCAGACACACAGGTGGCGGGATTGCTGAGCAACAACACAAAGAGGCCTGGTTCCTTTTTCGATAGCGGCGATGAACTCCCGGAGAATGCGGGTGAACTAAACAGGATGCTGGCCATCGATTACAAAACTTATATGGTGGATGATATACTGGTAAAGGTTGACCGGGCAGGCATGAGCGTGTCGCTCGAAGGGCGTGAACCATTACTCGACCACCGGATCATTGAATGGACGGCCCGTTTACCCGAACAATTAAAATTAAACGGGCATCAAAGCAAATACATCCTCCGGCAAATCGTACATAAATATGTTCCCAAATCCATGATGGACAGGCCTAAAATGGGCTTTGGCGTACCGGTATTTCACTGGCTGCGCAACGACCTGAGGTATTATGCGGAAGAATTTATGAGTGAAAAAGCCTTTGCCAGCCATGGGCTTTTTAACCAGGAAGCAGTTACCCATGTGATGCGGCAGTTTTTCAAAGGCGACCGCAACTATAATAGCCTGTTCTGGTACCTGCTGATGTTTCAATTATGGTATAAAAAATGGATGGATTAATATTGCACAGCATCCATGCAACACATCCTTTTTATTTCATATGATGGCATGACCGACCCGCTGGGCCAGAGCCAGGTAATCCCTTACCTGCAGGGGCTTACAAAGTATGGCTATAGGTTCAGCATCCTCAGTTGCGACAAACCGGATAAATATGCCAGCCATAAAGCACATGTAGAAAACATACTATCGGGTTACCCGATTCAATGGATCAGCATACCCTATCACAAAAACCCTCCCGTTCTGTCATCACTCTATGATTTCCGGCAGATCAAAAAAAGTATCCGCAGGCTCCAGCAAACAGACCCGGTGGATATGGTGCATACACGCCCCGGGTTGCCGGCGCTCGCGGGCATCTGGATGAAAAAAAAATACGGCACCAAATTCTTGAATGATATCAGGGGTTTTTGGGCGGATGAACGGGTGGATGGCGGTATGTGGAACCTCTCAAACCCGGTTTTCAAATTCATATATGCTTATTTCAGAAAACAGGAAGACCTGGCTATCCGGTTGGCCGATTACAATACCTGCCTGACAAAAAACGCGGAAAAGGAAATCCGCTCCTGGGATCGTGTACCCCAACCCGTTAGGTTGTCGGTGATACCTTGCAGCGTAGATATGAATTTTTTTAATCCCGCCAATTACAGCAGGGAGCATCGCGCTGATGTAAGAAAATCCATTGGGGTATCAGATACAGACCTGTTGGTCAGTTACCTGGGCTCCATCGGCGGTTGGTACCTCACCCGCGAAATGATGCAGTGCTGCCGCTACATTGCCGACGCGCATCCTTCCGCACGCTTCCTGTTCATCAGCAATAACCGGCATGAAGACATCAAAAAAGAAGCCGATGCCGCAGGTATTGCGTCCGACAGGCTCATCATCCGGCAGGCCCCGCACCATGAAGTGCCCATGTGGTTATCGTTGAGCGATTATTCCATCTTCTTCATCAAACCCTGTTATTCAAAAATTTCCTCATCGCCCACCAAGCAGGCCGAAATCATGGCCATGGGCATACCCATCATCAGCAATAGTGGCGTGGGGGACGTCGAAGAAATCATCCGGGCGCACGATGCCGGGCTTGTTGCGTCAACCCTCGATGAAAAAAGCTTGCGGGAAATTGCCAAACAGGCTGTTGCGCAACTGGGGCAATTCAACCAGGAAAAAATCCGTAAAGGGGCCATCGCCGTATTCGACCTGAAGCAGGCGGTTGAAGCCTATGCGCTCATATATGATGCGGTTTTGGGAAAAATCTCTAAAAATTTCGCAAACTACTGTTAATCTGATAGTTATACATAAACAGATTATTAAAATCCCTGCAATTCCCATACAATAAAGCGGCAAGCTGATCGTTTTATGGTTATCCGATACCCCGGAAAACCAAAACCAGCCCTATGGACAAGGTCATTGCCGTGGTGGTTACCTATAACCGCCGACAACTGCTTTCCGAATGCATTGATGCCCTTCGCAGGCAAACCCGAAAAGTTGATGCCATTTTTGTGGTCAACAACGGTTCCACTGATGATACCGAAGAATGGTTACAGGCACAGCCTGATGTGGATTTTGTGACACAGCAAAACCTTGGTGGCGCCGGGGGATTCGCCCGTGCGATTCAAACGGGATATGTGCGCGGGTACCAATGGATCTGGTGCATGGACGATGACGGGCTCCCAAAAGAAGACGCGCTGGAACATTTACTCGCAGCAGAAAACGAAGAACTGCGCTTGTTGAATTGCGCGGTGATCAATAAAGATGACAAAAAAAGTTTTGTCTGGAAAACCGGCAACATCAATAACATTGAAGAAGCCGAAGGAAAAGAGATCCAGGGCGTGGGCCATCCCTTCAACGGCACATTGATCAACCACAGGATCGTAGCCCGTGTGGGCGTGCCCCGCCAGCATTTATTTCTCTGGGGCGATGAAACAGAATATTATTACCGCATCACCAAGAAGAACAATATCCCGGTCAGCACTATCAGTAAAAGCATACACTATCACCCGGCATCCGCGTTTTCACTTACGAAAGACTGGGATTTCGAAACCGGGTGGAAGATGTATTATTATATCCGGAACCGTTACCATGTGCTGCGGAGCAAATACCGGAACCAATCCCTCGCCATGCTGCAGTTTGCCTGCTTTGTGGTAGCATTTGCCGGGCTTGTATTGTTGTTCCAACGCACAAACAAATGGGAAAAAATACGCTTCATATCCTGGCCGGCGGCAGACGCTTTCCGGAATAATTTCAATGCTACACCGGCTTTGATCCTGAACAAGTTGCAGATGGAAAAAAAGCGTACATCCGGCACCGTTATACGCATCCCGATCCGCTCGCTTTTGCAAAACTTATTCTACCCTGCAGCTTCAAGGTCAAAAACGGCCACGGCCTGATGCTTGTAAAAGATATTATGTCAATTCCGTTTGCCCGTCGGTTCCGGCGGGCATTTTTTTTGGTTTCCGGTTGAAATACAAAAGCAGGAACATCGCGATCACATAAAAAGGCAAACCGGGGATCTTATAGCGCACCAACGTACCGAAGTTCAGCGTGGTGGCCCCCACAAAGAGCGAGAACATCAGCGAATACAGCAGGCAGTACATCACGATGGGCTTTTTGATGATCGTGGAAACCATCCTGCGCAACCCTACCCTGAATATGGTGTAGATGGTCAACAGCATGATGGCCAAACTTTCTAGTGATGATAAAAAAGTGGAAGGCTTTTTTGATTCCCATAAAAAAGGCCGGTATAATGTGGCTACAACAGCCGCCGGGGCAATGCGGAGCAGGCTTTGCGCGGTCCCGTCAAACTCAACGCCCAATGAAAAATTTGAACTGGCGATATCGGCCTGGTTCTCAAAATTCACCTGGTAAGTTTTAATCGTCTTCACCATACCTTCCGCAGCAAAATTACCCAGTGCTTTTTGCATGGTCTGCGTGATGGTCAGGAAACCGGCCATACTGCCAACGATAAAACCAAGTACAATAAAGGCTTTCATCGCCTTGTTGCGGATGAGTGTAACATTCTGCAAGAGCAGGAACATGATGAAGAATGGCAGGTAGGATACAATGATATACACTTTCAATACAACCAGCAGGTAAGAGAATAAAAGGAATATGATGATATTGGCCAGGATGTTTTTGCGCTTGATAAAAATGGCATATAACGCATAGGTGATCCATCCCATGGCGCCGGTACACAGCGGGTCTTTCAAAATCCCCGAGCTCCAGAACACAAATGTGGGCAGGTATAAAATGCCAATCGCGAACTGCTTGTGCATATCCGGGTACTGCTCATAAAAAAACCGGAACAGCCTCCACACACCCGTAAAAGAGATCATGGAGAAAAACAGGTTGATCACCAGGAATTTTCCAAATGTGATGAAGGAAAGGGCGGCCACAATTTTCGATACCAGGTAATTGCTCTCTTCACTGAAATACCCCAGGTTGGCAATGTTCGCCAGCAAAGCCTGGTCGAAATCCTTGCCCTGTATGAACAGCAAATCCAGGTTCGACGGGTCTTTCAGGATAAGCTTATAAATATTATAGCCTTCGGGGAAAAACAATCCGGTGGTATCTCCGGGCGACAGGTACAGTACAAACATGCTGTACGCGAGCGAACTGAACACTTTGATCCAGAAACCGTGCTTTTGATATTTCCGCAGCAAAGGGTCTTTGTATCTTCTCCTGCGCCAGTAAAAAACGAGGTAAAAAATAAAGATGTAAACAAAAAAAAGTATGAAGTCGAACAAACTCATGGATGATGGATGCATTCCGATGCGATCCGGCATGGATCCATCGCTTCAAACAAATTTATCCTAAATAATCATACCGCATTCAACAATAAGAAGTTATTTTGCCCTACCAAAATCCCTGCAAATGTGCGGTATTGCCGGATCCGTAAACCATACACTCTTATACGAACCGCTGAAGTCGGCCCTCCTGCACCGCGGACCCGATGAGCAAAATGGTTATCGCGATGGCCAGGTAGACCTCTATCATTTGCGTCTATCCATCCAGGATATATCCGGCGGAAGGCAACCCATGACCCTCGGCGACCGCTACTGCATCATATTTAACGGCGAGATTTACAACCATGCCGAACTGCGTGCACAGCACGGGCTCAATGGCAGCACCCAATCCGATACGGAAACATTGTTGCTGCTGTTTGAACGCTTTGGGCCAGCCATGTTAAGCCAGCTTGACGGCATGTTCGCGTTAGCCATATACGACAAACAGGAACAAACCCTATTCATCGCACGCGACAGGGCCGGAAAAAAGCCATTATACCTCTACCATGATGGGCAAAAAATTATTTTCGCCAGCGAACTGAACGCCATCAAAAGCCAGGTAACCCTGGAGATGGAGCAAAAATATTTTTATCCCTACCTCCGCCTCGGCGTGTTTTACAGAAGGTTCACGCCTTACCGTCATGTAAGCGAAATGCCCGCGGGAAGCTGGCTGCAGATCAACTGCAAAACACTTGAGGTCAAAGAGGAAAGATGGTGGGATATCCATACCTATTATGCACAATCATGCACCGATACATTCACGGATGCACTGGATAAGACCAGGCAAAAACTGGAAACCTCCGTACGCCGGAGGCTGGAATCGAGCGACCTGGAAGTGGGCTGTTTTCTCAGCGGCGGCATCGACAGCGGCCTGATTACGGCCATAGCCAGCGGCATGACATCAAAACTAAAAACCTTTACGGTTTCTTTTGCAGGCGAATACGATGAAGCGCCATTGGCCAGGCTTGTAGCGGAGCGCTACCAAACCAAACATACCGAACTCAGGATATCCTTCGATCATTTGGTAAACGATATCGAAAACATCCTCTGCAATTACGGCGAGCCCTATTTCGACAGTTCGGCCATCCCTTCGTATTATGTAAGCCAGGAAGCGAAGAAGCACCTCACCGTGATCCTCAACGGCGATGGCGCCGACGAACTCTTTGGCGGCTACAGGCGGTATGTGCCCTTCGCCAGGTACGATTTCTTCCGCTCTTCAAAGTTCGTACGTGCGTCAGCGTTAGCATTAAAAAATTTACTGCCGGCACCGGCGGAAAAAAAATCGAAATACAATTTCATCTACAGGTTCCTGTCATTCGCGTCGAAAAGCGACCTGGAAACATATTTGTCGGCCGGGCTCGATATCATCGAAGATTATGAACAGCATATCCTGTCATCCGGCGATTACCTCGAACCACTCCGCAAGGATTTCCGGGTTATCGCCAATTCAAACCTGACTGGTTTAAAAAAGATCATGAACATGGACTTCGACACCAACCTGTTCAGCGATTTGCTGGTGAAGATGGATATCGCGACCATGGCGCATTCGCTGGAAGGGAGAAGCCCTTTTTTAGGAAAAGACTTGCTGGAATACGCGCCCACGCTGCCTGATGACTATAAGATCAAAGGCGGCAGCACCAAACACCTGCTGCGCACGCTGGCCGGATCATACCTGCCGGAAACACTCATTCATCAACCCAAACGGGGATTTGAAATACCCTTGAAAAAATGGATCGACCATGAACTGCACGATATGATCCGCGATTATATCTCAAGCCCCAACGCTTTTCACCGGAACCTGGTCAAGCCATCCTTCAGCGAAGCCCTGCTGGAAGGGAAAGCAAGGGTGCCGGCGGAAAAAAGGGCCAAAATATTGTGGACCATTTTCTGCCTCGAAGTATGGTACCGGAAAATTTACCTTCGCTGATACATGAGCCAACGGATCGCCATTATAGAAAACCATATCATCGCCACCAACAGCATTCGTTACGCGCTCACGAAAATGCTGGTGGACAAAGGTTATGAAGTTCGTGTATTCACCACCGGTAGTGAGCAGGAAATTGAACTGGCCAGGAGCAGGGGATTCTCCATCACAGATATCGGCAGCAGCAACAAAAACCCGCTCGAAGTATGGCGATATATCCGAAACCTCCGTACCCAGCTTAAAGCCTTTCAACCCCATCTCTGCCTGACCTTCACCATCAGGCCAGCGATCTGGGGCAACCTTGTTACCGGCAAACTGAAGATCCCGACCATTACCAATATCACCGGCACCGGTCCGCTCTTTGCGAGCAGCCACCCCGTGTACCGCGTGGCCCGCATGCTGTATAAATTCGTGTTGCGCAAAACCGCCTTCATCTTTTTCCAAAACGATGAAGACATGAACCTTTTTCTTTCGCATGGCTTTGTGTCGAAAGACAGGGCGGGGAGGATACCGGGGTCCGGCGTTGACCCGGTACATTACAGCCCGCAACCATATCCGGATAAAAAAGATGGATTGCAATTCCTGTTTATCGGCAGGTTGGTAAAAGACAAAGGCATACTTGAATTTGTAGAAGCGGCACGCAAGCTAAAACCCGCGCATCCGCAACTGCATTTCCAGGTACTGGGCCCGGTATGGCTGCAGAACCTGAAAGAAAATATTATAACGGTTGATGAAATCGCGCGCTGGGAGCAGGAAGGCCTGATCCAATACCTGGGTGAAACCACGGATGTGAGGCCTTTTATCGCCCAATGCAATTGCATCGTGCTGCCTTCATACCGCGAAGGCACGAGCAATGTGCTGCTCGAAGCCGCCAGCATGGAAAGGCCGGGCATTACCTGCGATACCACCGGGTGCAGGGAAATTGTGGAAGATGGGCGCACGGGATTTTTATGCCGGGTAGCCGACGCGGATGACCTCGCTGGTAAAATCCTGCGCATGGCAACCCTCTCCGAAGAAGCCCGCAGGAACATGGGCGGGGCAGCCCGTACAAAAGTGGTGAAGGAGTTTCATAAACAAATAGTCCTCGACGCGTACATCCAACAAATACAAAGGCTGACAACCCGCCAGCGGTAACGGAATATCGGTGAGTTCCTGTACATTTGTGCCGGTAAACATCGAGCCTAAACCCACCCCGGATGATATTGATCGGATACTCAGGACATGCTTTTGTAGCGTACGGGATCTTGCGTGAATCGGGGTACAGCATCAGCGGGTATTGCGACATTGAGGAAAAAGCATCCAATCCTTTTCACATTCCTTATCTTGGATATGAAGGTTCGGAGCAGGGACGGGAACTGATCCGGCGGCACGACTTCTTCATAGGCATTGGCGATAACCGCATCCGTAAAAAAATTTTCGAACAGTTCGCCGGGATACAACGGTTACCCATAAACGCCATTCACCCATCGGCCGTCATTGATAAAAGCGCCCGGATTGCTGCACATGCGGTGATGATCGCCGCAGGCGCGAAGATCAATCCGCTCGCGACCGTTGGCACCGGTGCCATTTGCAATACGGGATCCATCATCGAGCACGAATGCCAGGTGGGCGATTTCGCGCATATTGGGCCCGGCGCGGTTTTATGCGGGAATGTAATTGTTGGCGAAGGCAGTTTTGTGGGCGCAGGCGCGGTGGTCAGGCAGAACCTGCACATTGGCCGTAATGCGATGATCGGCGCAGGCGCGGTAGTGGTGAAGCCCGTGGGCGATGGGGAAACCGTGATGGGTAACCCGGCAAGGCTGTGGAAGCCCTGATAAACATGATTAATTTGTAACCCATTATAAACAACCATTTGTATGAAGGTATTGGTAACAGGGGGCGCAGGATATATCGGCTCCGTACTCGTACGCCAGTTGCTGAAAAACGGGCATGAAGTGCGGGTGATCGACAGCCTGAAATTTGGCGGCGACGCATTATATGATGTGATGCTGCACCCTAATTTTAGTTTTATGAAAGGCGATATCCGCCAGTCTGATGATGTGCAGCGTGCCCTCGAAGGCATGGATGCCGTAGCGCACCTCGCCGCCATTGTGGGCGATCCTGCCTGCAAAAAATTCAGCGACGAAGCAAAGGAAACAAACTGGACGGGCAGTGTGGACCTTTTTGAAGCTGCAGAAAAAGCGGGCCTGAAACGCTTTGTGTTTGCAAGTACTTGCAGCAATTATGGTAAAATGCCCGACCCGGAATCGTTTGTAACGGAAACATCGCCGTTAAACCCGGTATCGTTATACGCGGAATTAAAAGTGAAGTTTGAGCAATACCTGCTCGAAGAACGAAAAGACAGCAATATCTGCAGCACATCGCTCAGGTTCAGCACGGTGTACGGCTTTTCGCCGCGTATCCGCTTCGACCTTACGGTGAATGAATTCACCCGCAACGCCACCATCCACGGCGAACAGGAAATCTGGGGTGCGCAGTTCTGGCGCCCTTATTGCCATGTAGATGACCTGGCAAGGTCTGTGGTGCTGGTACTCGAAAGCCCGGATGATAAAGTAAGGGCCAATGTGTTTAATGTGGGCAATACAGAAGAAAACTACCGCAAAGGGCAAATCATGGATGAAGTATGCAAAGTGGTTCCGGATGTAAAAGTGAATTATGTTGAAAGCAGCGAAGACCCGCGCGATTACCGGGTGAACTTCGACAAAATCAAACAGGAACTCGGGTACAGCATCACCAAAAAAGTTCCCGATGGCGTGCAGGAAATTTATACCTTGCTGAAGACCGGCATTGTCACCGATGCCTTCGCGCAGAAATTCAGGAATATTTAAGTTTGCAACCCCCGTCTATATACCGCTGCTCCGCATGATGCCGGAGCAGTTTTTTTTAATAGGTTTGCACATCCGGTACCCAAACGCAAAATTGAACATATGATACTACTTTCCGGCCCCAACATGTGCGGCAACGAATGGAAATATGTAAAGGAATGCCTCGATACGGGCTGGGTGAGCAGTGTGGGCGCTTATGTTGACAAGTTTGAAAAAATGAGCGCGGAATTCGCGGGTACCAAATATGCCGTAGCCACCAGCAGCGGCACCACCGCGCTGCATATCTGCCTCCTGATGCTGGGTGTCACCAGCAATGATTATGTGATCGCCCCGAATATCACTTTTGTTGCCACCTGCAATGCCATCTGCTACACAGGCGCCAGGCCCATATTAATAGATACGGATGAAGATAACTGGCAGATGGACCTCGGCCTGCTCGAACAATTCCTGCGTGAAGAAACGGAACAGCGCGACGGCGCCTGCTACCTGAAAAAAGACGGCAAACGCATACCGGTGATCATGCCGGTTCATGTATTGGGTAATATCTGCGATATGGACAGGCTCATGGCCCTCGCGGAAGCGCACCATATTACTGTGGTGGAAGACTCCACCGAAGCCCTTGGCTCTTATTACAAAGGAAAGCATGCCGGCAGTTTCGGGCTGATGGGCACATTCAGTTATAATGGCAATAAAATCATTACCACCGGAGGCGGCGGCATGATTGTGACCAATGATGAATCGCTGGCCAAAAGGGCCAAGCACCTGACCACCCAGGCCAAATGCGACCCTTTTGAATATAAACATGACGAAATCGGCTACAATTACCGCCTGGTGAATGTGGCAGCAGCAATGGGTGTGGCGCAGATGGAATTATTGCCGGGTTTCATCCAGCGTAAAAAAGAAATCATCGCGTTTTATAAAAAAGAACTGGAAGGCGTGGGCGATATCCGGTTTCAGCGTGTAGCCGACACCGTTAATCCCAACTGGTGGATGCCCACCATCAGTACATCGCGCCAGGCCGATTTATTAAAAGCGCTGAACGGGCAACAAATGCAAAGCCGGCCGTTCTGGGTGCCCATGAACCAATTGCCCATGTTTGAAAATGATTTGTTTTACCAGCACGGGAACAAGTCTGACAAAGTGTACCGCCATTGCCTGAGCATACCCTGTTCAACGTATATCAGCGATGAAGACCTGGGGCGGATCTGCGAAGTGATTAAACAAGTGTACGCATCCTAACCCGAAGGCATAATCATTATCCATGTACCGACCGCTGAAACGCTTACTTGATATTTTACTTGCCGGCATGGCGCTCCTGCTGCTCTTGCCGGTATTCATCCCGGTGGTCATCCTCCTGCTGCTGACCGGGGAACATGAAGTGTTTTATTTTCAAAAAAGGATCGGTTACCGGAACAAACCCTTCTGGATATGGAAATTCGCGACGATGATGAAAAACAGTCCGAACATGGGTACCGGCGAAATCACCCTCCGCAACGACCCCCGCGTGACGCCGTTTGGCCGCTTTTTACGCAAAACCAAGATCAATGAACTCCCGCAGATCATCAATGTACTGAAAGGCGATATGAGCATTGTAGGCCCCAGGCCACTGATGGAAGTCAGCTTTAACCTATACAGCCCCGGGGTCCGGGAAAAAATTTACCAAACCCGGCCCGGCATCACAGGGATCGGCTCCCTGGTATTCAGGGATGAAGAAAAAATCCTGTCTGACGCCGATGACCCCAGGGCCATGTACGCGGCCATTTACCCGTACAAAGGCGAGCTGGAAATGTGGTACCAGCGCCATTGTTCACTTAAAACCGACCTCTCGATCATTTTCCTGACCGCCTGGGCAATCATATCCCCCAACAGCCAGCCCGCCCAAAAAATCTTCCCCAACCTTCCTCCCCGGCCAACTTTTTTATAAATATTTTGTTTTACTTTTACCAGGGGACAATTAAACATTTTTTCCCGGTCACTGTCATTGTAAATCAAAATCCCGGCTGATATGAATTCCTTTACAATCAAGGACCTCGAAAATTTATCCGGCATCAAGGCGCATACCCTTCGTATATGGGAACAGCGTTATCATTTCCTGAAGCCAAACCGCACGTACACCAACATCAGGTATTACAGCAACGACGATTTGAAGAGCATCCTCAACATCGCCCTGCTGAATAAATACGGCTTCAAGATTTCCCATATTGATAAGATGAATTCCGCGGAAATCAAGGAAAAGATCCTCTCCCTCAACCAGGGCCAGGCGCAGCAGGACAGGATCGTGAATGAGCTGATCCAGCACATGATCGACATGGACATTGACTCCTTTGAGCGTGCGCTGGACAATTACATCCTGGCCAGGGGCATCGAAAAAACCATCACCCAAATCATTTTCCCATTCATGGAGCGCATCGGAATTTTGTGGATGACAAACCACATAAACCCGGCCCAGGAGCACCTTGTAACGAATATCATCCGCCAGAAACTCATCGTCGGCATCGAAGGGGTTGACACGCCCCTGAGCTGCAATAAAAGCATACTACTCTTCCTCCCCGAAGGCGAACATCATGAAATTGGTTTACTGTTTATGTACTTCCTCCTGAAAAACAGGGGGGCAAAAGTGATCTACCTCGGCGCCAATGTACCCATGCACGATGTAGGTTACCTGGTTAATTTCAAAAAGCCCGATTACCTCTACACACACCTGACTACCGTAGGACAAAATTTCAATTTCGATAAGTTCCTGCAGCAGATGATCAAACGCTTCCCGAATACACCAACCGTGATTTCGGGAAAGCTGACCACCACCTATGAAAAGAAAATACAGCCACCGATCCTTTTCAAACGCAGTTTCGCGGAAGCAATGGAATTTGTAACCGGACTTTAAAAAAATAAAATGTTAAAATCCCGGTTTTGGATTTTTCTGACCGGAATTTTGTTTAACTTTACCATCCACACAATTAAACAGAAAGATATGGCAGCGCTCGACTTTGATCAACAACTCATCAAAAACGCAGATTTCCTGAAGCCTTTTGCCTTCACCCTGACCAGGGACAACGAAACTGCCAAGGACCTTTTACAGGAAACCATGTTCCGGGCGCTGGCAAACAAGGATAAATACCATGTGGGTACCAATGTTAAAGCCTGGCTGTACACCATCATGCGGAACATTTTCATCAACAATTACCGCAGGAAGGCCCGCCAGAACACCATATTCGACAATACCCCCAACGAGTTCCTGTTGAACCACAACCAGGCTACCGTTACCAATAACGCGGAAGTGAGCCTGCGGATGAAAGATATCAAGGAGGCCATCCACAACCTGCCCGATATTTTCAAAAATCCGTTCATGATGTACTACGATGGGTACAAATACAACGAAATCGCGGAAGCGCTGAACGAGCCACTGGGTACCATCAAAAGCAGGATCCATTTTGCACGCAAACTCTTGAAGGAAGAAATATCCCGTTACTAATCCGTTGCCCGGCGGAAACCGCTCATGATTATTTCATAAATTACAGGAGTGAAAAAAGTTATTGTCATTGGAAGCGGATTTGCCGGTCTGTCTGCAGCTTCATTCATGGCTAAAGCCGGATGGGACGTAACCGTCCTGGAAAAGCATGCCATGCCCGGCGGCCGTGCCCGGCAATTCAGCACACCCGAAGGCTACGTATTTGATATGGGCCCAAGCTGGTATTGGATGCCCGATGTGTTTGAACGGTATTTTGAATGCTTTGGCAAAAAACTTTCCGATTACTACCAGTTGACCCGTTTAGACCCTTCATACAGGGTCTATTATCCTGACGGGCCACTTGATATCCCCGCCGATTACGAAGCCCTGCGCAGGCTCTTTGAGGAGCTGGAACCCGGCAGCGCGGCCAGGCTCGACGCCTTTATGCGGGAAGCGGCCTACAAATACGATGTGGGCATCAATAAACTGGTGCACAAACCCGGACAATCGTTTACCGAGTTTATAGATATGGACCTGATCAAGGGCGTGTTCAGGTTGGATGTGTTTACCGACATGAAAAAACATATCCGCCGCTTCGTGAATCATCCCAAACTGGTACAGTTGCTCGAATTCCCGGTATTGTTTCTCGGGGCGCTCCCGGGCAATATCCCCGCATTGTACAGCCTGATGAATTATGCCGATATCAAACTGGGTACCTGGTACCCGATGGGCGGCATGTATAAGATTGTGGAAGGCATGTACAAACTGGCCCTCGACCTTGGCGTAACATTTAAATTCAACCACGAAGCCAGCTCCATAAACCTGGAAAAAAGAATGGCCCGCACCGTCAGCGCGCATCATACCGGCCACGGACAAACGCAGTTTGAAGCCGATGTGGTGATTGGCGGAGCCGATTATCATTTCATAGAAGAAAAACTGCTGCCCGAAGCGGCGCGCAGCTATTCGCCGGCATACTGGGACAAACGCGTGATGGCGCCATCATGCCTCTTGTATTACGTGGGATTGAATAAAAAACTGCCGGGCATCACGCACCATTCATTGTTTTTTGATGTGGACTTCGACAGGCACGGAAAGGAAATTTATGACAACCCCGTTTGGCCGACAGAACCCCTGTTTTATGTAGGCGCGCCTTCGGTAACCGACCCATCGGTAGCCCCAGCAGGCCATGAGAACCTGTTCTTCCTGATCCCCATCGCGGCGGGTTTGCCGGGCGATACGGAGGAACTCAGGCAACAATATTTCGACAAAATTGTTACAAGATATGAAGCGCATATCGGAACAAGCATCCGAGACGCGATCATATATAAACGTTCGTACTCCGTATCCGACTTTGTGTCGGATTACCATGCATTCAAGGGTAATGCGTATGGACTGGCCAACACACTGATGCAAACGGCCATCCTGAAGCCATCCCTGCAAAGCCAGAAAGTAAACAACCTGTATTTCACCGGGCAACTGACCGTTCCCGGCCCGGGTGTTCCGCCATCACTCATCAGCGGTGAAGTGGTGTCGAAAGAAATTTTAAAAGCTTATAAATAAAGACGGTATGATGGAACTATTTCACGAAGTCTGCCGCGAATGCAGTCAACGGACCACAGAGAGGTACAGCACATCCTTCAGCAGCGCCATCAGGCTCCTGCACAAGGACCTGCGCACACCCATTTACAATATTTACGGATTCGTACGCTTTGCCGATGAGATCGTGGATACGTTCCATGAGTACGACAAACCCACGCTGCTCGCGGAGTTTCGCGAAGATACCTGGAAGTCGATTGAACGCGGCATCAGCACCAACCCGATCCTGCACAGCTTCCAGGAAACGGTCAATCAATACCATATCGGCCACGACCTCATTGAAGCGTTTTTCCGCAGCATGGAATTTGACCTCGACCGGAAAGCCTATGACAGCAAGGGTTACCAGGAATACATTTACGGGAGCGCCGAAGTGGTGGGCCTCATGTGCCTCTATGTTTTCTGTGATGGCAACACCGACCTCTACGCGAACCTGAAGCCTTACGCGCAAGCGCTGGGGTCCGCTTTTCAAAAAGTGAATTTCCTGCGCGACATGAAGGCGGACTTCCATGAACTCAGCCGCACCTATTTCCCGGGTATTGATTTCAGCAATTTCACCGAAAAGCATAAGCAACAGGTGGAAGACGATATCGCGGCCGATTTCCAAAAAGCTTACGAAGGCATCACCCAACTGCCCATCAAATCAAGGTTTGGCGTGTATGTGGCGTACAAATATTATCTCTCGCTCTTCAATAAAATAAAGAAATCAAAACCACAGGTATTGCTGAACGACCGTGTCAGGATACCGAATTACCACAAAGCTGCGATCCTGGTACGCGCCGGCTTGCGCAGCCAGCTCAACATTCTTTAGCGATACATCATGATGCAAAACCCCTCCCAGGTCATACTGGTGAATGAAACGGACGAACCCATCGGCACGATGGAGAAAATGGAAGCCCACCGGAAGGGACTCTTGCACCGCGCATTCAGCGTATTCATCTTTAACGACCAAGGTGAAATCCTGCTCCAGCAAAGGGCGGCGGACAAATACCACAGCCCGGGCCTCTGGACAAACAGCTGCTGCAGCCACCCGTTTCCGGGCGAAGGCAGCATGGAAGCCGCGCACAGGAGGCTCATGGAAGAAATGGGTTTCGACACCGATCTGGAAAAAGCCTTTCACTTTACATACAGGACCGATTTTGACAACGGCCTCACCGAACATGAATTCGACCATGTGTTTACGGGCACCTACAACGGCCCGGTGAACCCTGATCCCGCTGAAGTGCAGTCTTACCGATACGCCGACCTGGAATCATTGCGTACCGACATAGCGGCAAATCCCGGCAACTATACCTCATGGTTTAAAATTGCCTTTCCCCGGCTGGAAGAGTATATTGCAGCGAAAAAAGCCTGAAACAGGTATGAACCAACCCACAGCCATTGTTATTGGTAGCGGCGTAGCCGGAATGGCCACGGCGGCCAGGCTCGCCCACAAGGGCTACCGGGTACGCATATACGAAAAAAACGCGTACCCCGGCGGTAAGCTCACCGTGTTTGAGCAGGGCGGCTACCGGTTCGATGCGGGCCCTTCCCTGTTTACCCAGCCCGAAAACCTCCGGGAGCTGTTTGAAGAAACCGGCGAAAACCTGGAATCTTTTTTCAGGTATAAACCGGTCGACATCGCCTGCAAATACTTTTTTGAAAACGGGAAAATCATACGGGCATTCACCAATACAGAAGCCTTTGCAGCGGAACTGGAAGAAGCCACCGGCGAAAAAGCGGGTAACCTGTACCGTTATCTCCAAAACGCCCAAAAACTCTATGAAGATGTGGGCGATATATTTGTGAACCAATCCCTGCACTTGCGCAAAACCTGGCTGAACACAAGGGTGCTGCGCGCGCTGAAAACCGTGCGGTACGCGCACCTGTTTTCATCATTGAACCATGTCAACGAAACCAGCTTTGATACACCCGAAGCCCGGCAGATCTTCAACAGGTACGCCACTTACAATGGCAGCAATCCCTACCAGGCGCCTGGCATGCTCAGCCTGATCCCGCACCTCGAACAAAACCTGGGTACCTGGTACCCAGAGGGCGGCATGATCAGCATCACAAACGCCCTGTACGAACTGGCGGAGAAAAAAGGCGTGGAATTTCATTTCAACAGCCCGGTGGAACGTATCATCCAGCACGACGGAAGGGCCATAGGCGTTGTGGTGAACGGCGAAAACATCCTCAGCGATATTGTTGTCAGCAACCAGGACGTTTATTTTTCATACAAAAACCTGGTCAGGCAGGAGGCAAAAGCAAAAAAGCTATTGCGCCAGGAACGCAGCAGCAGCGCGCTGATCTTTTACTGGGGCATGAAAAAATCATTCCCCGAACTCCACCTGCACAATATCTTTTTCAGCAAAGCATACAAAACGGAATTTGATCATATTTTCAAAAAAGGCACACTGTACGAAGACCCTACCGTGTACATCAACATCACATCCAAAATGGAAGCGGGGCACGCGCCGGCGGGAAAAGAAAACTGGTTTGTAATGATCAACGTACCGGCCAACAAAGGGCAGGATTGGGCTGCACTGCAGGAAGCAGCCCGGAAAAATATCCTGGACAAGCTCAGCCGCATGCTGCAGGTACCTGTAGAAGATTACATAGAAACCGAAGAAAGGCTCGACCCGGTGATGATTGAAGCGCGCACCGGCAGTTATATGGGATCCCTGTACGGCACCAGTTCCAACAGCCGCATGGCCGCCTTTGCCCGGCATGCCAATTTTACCTCATACATCAAAGGCCTTTATTTCTGCGGGGGAAGCGTGCACCCGGGCGGCGGTATCCCGCTCTGCCTGAAAAGCGCACGCATCGTGAGCCAGCTCATTGGCGAACCCAGCCGGCACCAAAAACACCGGCATTAATCCATGCGCCTATCCTGGAACAACATACAAATTGCCACGGCCATCGCGGTGCTGTTTCACAGCATCGGACTGATAGGCATCCTGGTATTCAAATCTGACATCATCCTGCAAACCAGTTGGTTAAACCTGTTGCTTATGGCGGGGCTGCTGGTTTACACACAAGCGCAAAAAAACATATACTTTTTCCTGTTCATCTTCGCTTGCTTTATCACGGGCATGTCGGTGGAATGGATCGGCACCAAAACGGGCATGCTCTTTGGCGATTACGCGTATGGCGATGTGCTGGGCCCCGCGATCATGGGCGTACCCATCATCATCGGCTTCAACTGGTTTACCATTGTTTATGGTTGCGGCATATTGGTGGAAACCATGCTCAGGAAACTCACCGCCAATTTACCCGAAGAGCAAATCAACCGGAAAACCTGGCTAAAAACACTGGCGGTGATTGTTGACGGTGCCACACTGGCCGTTGCATTCGACTGGCTCATGGAACCTGTGGCCGTGAAACTCGGCTACTGGACCTGGCACGGCGACGGCAGTATCCCTGTTTTTAATTATATATGCTGGATGGCCATCAGCATGCTCCTGCTCTGGGTTTTCAGGCTTTTGCCATTTCGCCGGGAAAACAAATTCGCCATACATTTGTTACTCATCCAGGCAATGTTTTTCCTGCTCTTAAGAACATTTTTATGAATTGGTTCATCTTTATACCTGTCATGCTGGGCACTTTTGTAGCGATGGAAGGCATTACATGGCTCACACACCGCTATGTGATGCACGGTTTCCTCTGGTACCTGCATGAAGACCACCACCAGCCAAGGCCGGGCATGTTTGAAAAAAACGATGCCTTCTTCCTCATATTCGCCATCCCAAGCTGGCTCTGCATCATGTTCGGTTTGAAAAACGGGCAGGAGTGGTTGTCGGGCATCGGCTTCGGCATCGCCATGTACGGGTTCGCGTATTTCCTGGTGCATGATGTGATCATCCACCAAAGGTTTAAATGGTTCACGCGCAGCAACAACAGCTACGTGCGCACCATCCGCTGGGCACATAAAATGCACCACAAACATTTAGGAAAAGAACACGGGGAGAGTTTCGGCATGCTCTTCGTGGCAAAAAAATATTGGGATAAAGTGCGTGACGACAAAAGGCGCCAGGCTCAGCAATAATTATGAGACGGGCGGCAATGCATTGCCCGGCATCGTTGTGTCACTCACTTGTACCGCATACCATCAAGCACCTGATTGAACCCGCAGTTTACATACTTCCTGATCCTCGGCTTATCACTGGCCGGCCCGCTCGCGCTCAGCTTCGATAAGAAAGTAGCTTTCTATAAAAAATGGAAATACCTCCTGCCCGCCATGATCCTGCCCGCGCTATTCTACATTGCATGGGACGTATGGTTCACGCATAAAGGCGTATGGAGTTTTAATAAGGAATATATCACGGGCCTGGCACTCATCAACCTGCCGGTTGAGGAAGTGCTATTCTTTTTTATTGTGCCTTATTGCTGCTTATTCATTTACGAATGCATCCGATGCTATTTCCCAAATTGTAATGATTTTACATTTCCCAAGGCGCGCAAAATTTTCCTGGTACTCGTGTTCATCTTTTTCTTTGTGGGCATGTGGCAAATCAATAAGTATTATACCGGTTACACTTTTTTGTTACTCAGTTTGTTCATGGCGCTTGTTTTCCTGTTCCCCGGTTATTTCAGGGCATTGGATATCGCTTCTTTTTTGTTGTCGTACCTCATTATCCTCATACCATTCCTCATCGTCAATGGTTTTTTGACAGCCATCCCTGTGGTATTATATAACGACGCGGAGAACCTTGGTTTCCGCATATATACCATTCCCTTCGAAGATACATTCTATGGCATGCTGCTGATCCTGATGAACATTACCGGCTTTGAACGCCGGAGGCTGCGAGGTTCCTGAAAATTCCGCAAGAATCGGGTCGGGGCAAAGCACGGCAGATTGTAGTTTTGTATTCCATGACCGATTACCAACGCATCGAAAAAGCCATCCGTTATTTGCATGAGCATGCGCATGAGCAGCCCTCTCTGGATGAGCTTGCCAAACATGTGCACCTGAGCCCATTTCATTTTCAACGCATGTTCACGGCCTGGGCTGGCGTCAGTCCAAAAAAATTCCTGCAATACATCAGCGTGGAATATGCCAAAACCCTCTTGGAGCAAAACCACTCACTGTTGCACACCAGCCTCGAAACGGGCTTGAGCGGTTCCGGCAGGCTGCACGACCTCTTCATACAACTGGAAGGCATGACCCCCGGTGAGTATAAACAAGGTGGCGCAGGATTAACCATCAGGTATAATGATATGGAAACCTTGTTTGGGCATGCGATGATCGCGTCAACCGGAAGGGGCATTTGTTATTTATCGTTTATACATAACCGTGATGAAGGCCTCGCCGAACTCCGGTCGAAGTTCCCCAACGCCACGCTCTTGGAGGGGCAAGACAAACACATGGAAGACGTGAAACGATATATGCAGGGCGACAGCGGGCCGCTGTCGTGCACGATCCATGTTAAAGGCACGCCCTTCCAGTTAAAGGTTTGGGAATGTTTATTAAAAATTCCTTCCGGCGATTGCAATACCTATGCCGGCATTGCCACAGGTATCGGACACATGAAAGCGGCGCGGGCGGTAGGTTCGGCTGTGGGCAGCAACCCCGTTGCATACCTGGTACCCTGCCACCGGGTGATCCGGGCCACCGGCATCATTGGGGAATACCATTGGGGTACGGCGCGCAAACAAGCTATGCTGGGTTGGGAAGCCGCACGCAGGCATGGCAGCGCGGATGAATAAAACAAATCCGGGCCGCCATGGTTTCCCAGCAACATTTCCTGAAAGGGACGTTGCGTACCTGCCGTTGTTGCGTCTTATGACCAACAACGGCAAACACAGGAGAGAACACCAACAACGGCGGAACTTTTATTCAACATAAAACCTATTATACTAACATTTTAAAAGCATTTTCATTTCTTTATTTCAATAATCACAATCAACAGGATATGCTTTGCAATTATTATTCAAACAGAATGTATCTTTATAGTTTATTTTGAACTGTACCCATTCATTATAATTATCTGTGACAGGATAATTTACCATTAACATAAAACCTGAATCAGTAAATTTATCAATTTTAATTTCCTTAAATTTCGAGGACGCTTCTACTTTTCCAGTAATGTAACAATTACCATTACTTAGTCTTCGTATTACCCAAATAAAACTTGGTGAAGTGCTTAATGTTTCAAAATAAACAGCTGTAATACTTGTTCCATCTTGTATTTTCTGTTTCAACAATACTTTTTCGTTGGACTGTTTTGAAATACATCCACAAAAGAAAACTATCACTAAAACAATCGCACATTTTAAAATCGATATAACCATGACATCCAATTTGGTAATTTAAACCCTGGTGAATAAAAGTACTTATTATACAATTTAAATCCAACACCTATCCATTTTTGATCATTTGGATCATCTCCAAAATATCTTTCCAACATATATGGAGTTTGCCATTCATCCCGACTGGTGTCGTCTTTTATTTGAGCTAATCCAGCTGCGACTTTAAGTTGCATTTCGCTAAAACCTGCCGCTTTTCCTACAATACCATAATGCAAATTCCCTAAATCCATGGCTGTCATTTTCAAACCTAAATATGAAAAAGTCGTTGTGCAATTATTGTTTTTATCATAAACATCGTGTGCATAGCCAATTATGTGTCTTGTATTATTCTTGTAATCCCATTCTCCGTCAGTTTTTACTGCCTCATAAAACAAATAAGGCGATGCTGTACAAATTCCCGCTGCTATCTGTGTATTAACTATTAGCAAATTTGATAATACCTTATTCATAATCAAAACACCTCCTAAAGGACCAAGATAATTATATGAACCATCGTGGTTCAACATAAATACAGAACTTGAACTCCCATTCTTCAAAATATATCCAGTAATATCTGTAATAAAAGCATCAATTGGCCCTACATCAATACCATTTTTAAATGCATCAAATAAATTATCCCAGAAATTAGCGCCTCTACCTACATTTTCCATATCTTTTATTACGCCATTTACCCACCCCCACTCATCTTCAAAGCTATGTCTACTCCAAGTTAAATTATTACCCAAATCTTCCATGTTTGGATTTAATGATGAGCCATATAACTCAGCCGGTAATTGCAGTTTATCCCCAAACGGATCGTTAAATAAAACGGGGTTATTAGCCCCATACTGGAAAGGCGTCAAGCCAGAATACTCCTCTGATGCAATGTCAATTCCTGTAAACCTCCCAATCTGAGCATCATATTTCCTGTAAAAAGTATGGTAATACTCCACCCCATTTTCTTCCCACTCACTACCGGCATTATATGCATAGGCTGTTTTTGCTTTCAATACTGCCCGCGAACTGATGGCCCCCATAACAAGCCCGAAGGGATAGTAGCTCTTTTCTTCAACCAGCGGTCCGGTGATATGCCTGACGGTGAGGTCGTCAAAGTACACATCCTGCGGACTTTCATTGCTGACATACACAAACAGGTACCCGTTTTTGCTGACCAGTTGTTCCGGTGCCACCAATGGCTGATCTTCTGTGCCAGGCTGCACCTGCATCACCCCGGAATTGGAAGATACGTAATTGAATTGCTCGTCAAACCGCCAGGGTTCTTGGCTCAATAACCTTTGCAGAAAAAAACCCATCAAAAGCCGTTGGCTGGAAGCCAGACGGCGGCGAAAAAACCGAGAGGTTCAACAACGATACATATACCATTGCTGAAGCTACAGTAGCACCCTACCCAATCGTAGCTGCCCGATGCGCAGCCATAATGGCGCATCGGCGGTTTTTTTCGTTCCTTTTTTTCCGCAAAAAAAGGAACCAAGAATAGGCAAGACTACTGCCATGACAAAAACATGTTTCGTGTGCCACGAACCAAGGCGAGCGTTTCGTGTGCCATGAACCAGGGCGAGCGTTTCAAGTACCACGAACCGGTGCGAAAGTACTAACTGGCATTTGAACAACGGGCATCTTACATGAAATGGTCCATGACTTAAATACTGGGTAAACATGCTGAAGTTATCAGCTTGCATAGAGAAATTTTTTAACTCGGAAATCCTGCTAAATCTAAACAAGTCCTGAGTTGCAAACTCAGGACAGCCCCTCTTCTTTTTATGTTTGCTCAACAATGAAAATACCAGCTTCACTCTTATTCAGGAAGACTACGGATAGCTGGACAGCCCTTCTTCTTTTTATTGTTTGCTCAACAATGAAAATACCAGCTTCACACTTATTCTGGAATACTACGGATAGCTGGGGGATAAGCTTTATGTCCTACTTTTTAGAATCTTTATTATAAATTTCTGTATAGAATTTAATTATTGTCGAATCTGGTATATCCGTAATTGATGACGGTGGTTTAACCTTATAAATTTTTTCTAATGCTTCCATTTTAGCCTGGAACACAGAAACTCCTTTAAAATTAAAATTTGTTGAAGTTCGCCAATCATATGCTTTATATAATAATAAAGGAACAAAATCCTTTTTCCTTTTTATACCTGCCTTTCGCGCTCCTTTTATAATACTGTCTTTATCTTTACTATTTAGAAGATTTCTAATTTCAGAATCACTATTACATGAGCCTATTGATAGGCTAAAAAATATTAAAAATACTTTCTTATACATTTTATAAATTCCTTTTATAGTCCAAAATATTGATGGCCAGTAACAATACTACTATTTATACTGTGATTAAGAATAGTCCCAAAACCATTTGGGGTTAATAGCCACGTTGATATTGGGGCAGGTCCAGGGTCTCCATGATTATAGTGGTAGTTTTGCAAATTTACTCCTGACTCTGTTAGAACATTGCTGATAACGTTTGTACAGTGCATACCAAAGATACTGTAGGTTCCTGGACTAGTTAAATAATCATTTAATTTTGTCTCAATAGAACTTGCCTGATTTTGAGTGATCCTTAACGTGTATTCAGTAAACCCATCGGTTTTATACTTAGCGTCAAATTGTCCTCTTGTAAGTATTCTCATTACGCCTTTACTTCGGATTATACTCCCTGTTGGATAGTATCCATATACCTTTCCCCCGACTTCAAGTGCGGTATGTCCAACATCATTCCATCTATTAACGCCACGCTCTACAATAAGAACTTTAATATTTATAGCTCCCTGCAGATCTCCCAATTGAGTCCACTTCACTCCAACACCTACTCCAGCTAAATTTTCATGCCCATCACCTGCTATTCTTGGATCAAAATTATACCTGCTCCAGAATCCATAATTACCAGATTTATTTATACCAAAACGATCACCAAACGACATTTGTTCCAATACCGCATCGGAACTCAATCCCTTAAAATTATAATAATGCCCACTTCCGCTTCCTTGACCACCAAAACCTTCATCAGTGTTACTAACACCCCAATCAAAAAATCCGATTTTATTCCATAGTATTTCATTTACCCAACCTACATGGTAATTCCCATCTGGACCTTTCTGCATTCTTCCATTATTTAAAGTTAATGCATCTCCATTGGGATCATTATACAAGACTGGATTATTTCCAGAGTAATTATAAGGTGATCCAGTTATATAGAATTCAGCTAAGATATCAACCCCGGTAAACCTCCCAATCTGCGCATCATACTTCCTAAAAAACGTATGATAATACTCAACCCCATTCTCTTCCCATTCACTGCCGGCATTGAAAGCATAAGGTGTTTTTGATTTTAATTGAGCCCGGGAGCTGATGGCGCCCATCACAAGCCCAAAGGGATAGTAGCTCTTTTCTTCTACCAGCGGGCCGGTGAAATGCCGTACAGTCAAATCATCAAAATATACATCCTGCGGGCTTTCATTGCTTACGTACACAAAGAGATAACCGTTTTTGCTCACCAGTTGCTCAGGGGCTATCAATGCCTGCTTCTCTGTACCGGGCTGCACCTGCATCACCCCGAAATTGGAAGATACGTAATTGAATTGCTCGTCGAACCGCCACGGTTCGTGGCTCAATAAATTTTTGCTGAAAAAAAAACATCAAAAAGACCTACCTTCTTGTCTCGGTGCTGAGGAATCCAGGATAAACACTGCACAACGCCGATCCCGCTACAGCGGGACCAACTGGGATTGACCAGCAGTAGGTCGATGACAGCTTCCTCTAAAATTTACTGCAGTAGCTATACCCCCCATTAAGGCACGGTCATTAACATGCTACCACAAGCCTTTCATTTGAAAGCGTTTGTGGATTGTTTGGCATGAGCTTCTCGATGAATAATTTCAACTTTGACTACTCCCGATATTTGTGACTGTCGAAAAGATTCTGTTTCTTGTCACACAGACGGCTAAACACTATACTGCGGAATTGGCAAGGAACAATTGATAGATAAAGAGAGCCATTATCTCGACAACAAAAATTGTTTCCAGAATATGGTTATTGTGTAGAATCCTGTCAAATAAAACGCATTTCAATAGTCTGGACCATATAACTTTCTTTTTGTTCCATATGTAACCCTAATTAAAACGGTGTTAACAAGCAAGATTAAGGTAAATACTGGTAAATTAAAGGTGTATTTCAACAACCCCAATATATACAAAAGTAAATCAATTGTACCCCCGCCTAATAGGGCCCCATCTATTGAAAGCCGAGATTTGAATCCTAACTCATCGCGAAAATATTGACCTATTTTCATTATGTGAGAGTAGAATAGACTTCTGCTTTCCTTTTTACTTAATTGGAGACCTTTTTCGGTAACAAAATCAATATATTGTTCAATTAGAAGAGAAACTGAATCCTTTCTAGTACTTGTAAGGTCTTTATAATGATACAAGAAATTATAAATCGAATTGTAATGAATCTTGCGCCGATGTGAAAAATCTAGAGATTCACACATCTTTTCCCACTCATTGCAACTTTTTATCATATTTGAACTAGTATAATTTTGGCAAAATAGGTAAATATCCCTGTGCCGTATCATAATAATCTAATAGCGCTGATATGGCCTCATAGGTTATCGGATTAAAGGTGCTATTTGCCCAAGTCATAAGTCTTTGATGAGTTGTCGTCATAGGACCAAAATACATGGCCAAAGCTGTTCCCAATGTGTTTCTAGATTGATTCAACAAAATATATGTATTTGCTCCGAAATTATAATATGCATCTCCGATTCTGCCGCCCAAGCTTAGAACACCTCTTCCTAAACCCGAAGCTGCAGACATAATAAGGGGAGAAGCAGACGCAGCTAGTGCTGACCCAGCCATTGACCCCAAAAAGACAGCTTCAAACCTTTTTCCGTCAAGATATCTTGCATGGTGCGCTGCAAGCTTACTCAACGATTCGGTGTAGCTATTTCTGTCACCTGATTGAGTGAGTGGCGCTCCTTTGGTCAGTCTGTCCCTATATAAAGAATAATTTTTGTCAAACATAGCGTCGAATTTCTCAACGCTTCCCATGAAATGAAAATAGGCATCCCTATGAGTTTCACCCCACTCCATTGCTGTACTCCACAATGTCTGATCGGAAATAAACACTCTGCCTACCATCACTGTATTTAATGTAATTACATTATTCCCGTTCTCATCTTTATCCTCATTTCTATCATATCTAAACCCAGAAACATTTATCCAAAATCCAGTTTGGCCATTTTTCTTACTTCCTCTCTCCATTATGTCGCCAAATTGAATTTGCATATCAGAAAAAGTTCCTCCCCCACCATTAGCAGGACTGCTGTCTAATGAACCAAAAAACAACCAACGTGTGAACTGGTGTTCAAAACTATTAACACCATTCTCCATTACATAATTGATCAAAGATTTGGCATCTTTAAACTGTGCAGGATTAACAAAATCGGAAGCCGCCCCTGTAGGATCAGAAATTAGAATTGGATTGTTTTCAGAATATTGATACGGAGAGTAGTTAAGATACTTCTCTGACAATATATCAACTCCCGTAAAACGCCCAATCTGCGCATCATACTTTCGGAAAAATGTATGGTAATACTCTACCCCATTCTCCTCCCACTCACTGCCGGCATTATATGCATAGGCTGTTTTAGCTTTCAATACCGCCCGGGAACTGATGGCGCCCATAACAAGCCCGAAGGGATAGTAGCTCTTTTCCTCTACCAGTGGGCCAGTGATATGCCTGACGGTGAGGTCGTCAAAGTACACATCCTGCGGACTTTCATTACTGACATATACAAAAAGGTAACCATTTTTGCTGACCAGTTGTTCCGGAGCAACCAGGGGTTGCTTCTCTGTTCCTGACTGCACCTGCATCACCCCGGAATTGGAAGACACATAATTGAATTGTTCATCAAACAGGATCCAGTTCAGATAAGCCCTTGGCCGGTTGTTGTCGTACGGACGATTGCCGTTCAGGAACTGCAGTAAATTCGGACTCAGGGCGCCACCAACAGACGACATATTGGTTGCTTCCAGCTTTCCGCCACTGTTGCCAATAATGGCACCGGGAAGAATAGACAACAGCTCGGTTGCCAGATTGGTGCCGGATGAAGGTTGTTGCGCTGCCGTATTGTAAAAAGACCAGGTGTTGATCTGCACCCTGTCACCCGCCATAACCTTGAGTACCAGCGATGGGCCCGTTTTCTTATTGGTTCCGGGTGATGCATTTAGCCTGGAAACCTTTGTGTTCTCGGCTTCCTGGTCAAACCCGGCTGGTTTATTGTTAACCGTATTAACCGGATTATAGATATTTGAAAATAGAGCATTCTCCAGTGTTTCATTGGACGGTTCCATAGTCGCCTGGTAGAACGACGTGTCCTTGCCTTCTGCCTTCTGTTAAAACGGTCCTTATATTTCCCTGCCGGTCTTTGACGTAATACTGGTAATCAAAAGCCTCATACATCTCGCCCGTCTGGAAACTTCTCCGCATGACACGCCTTACACAGCCCTCTTCCATCAAAGAATACTGTAAAGTATCATTGAGGTAGACAAATCCCGCTATGTACACGTACTCTTTCTGCACTGTTTGCCCGCCTTCCTGCCCTGAAATCTTCTTCCTAAGCAGATTACCCGCAGCGTCATATTCATATCGCGTAGTGCTTTTATCAGCAATCACAATAGAATCCGGCTTATCCAAAATATTGTACACAGCGCCATTTCCGCCTCCGGTTTGGTGCATCCGGCGGTTATTATCCTTTACAATATTTCCACCAACGTCATAGGCATAGTCATCGGCCGTGATGGAAGTGTCTTTAAAATGGCCCGGGGTCTGGTCTGCCACAAGATCAGTTACCTTTCTAAGCAGGTTGCTGTTTGAGAAATATTCATAGCGCAATGAGTCCAACCGCCACGGTTCGTGGCTCACGAACCGTTCTGCATAACCCTTCCGCCGTGGTCCGTGGCTCAAGAACCATTGCCGGATAAACCCATCACTAGCCATTGGCTAAAAGCCAGACGACGGTGAAAAAACCGAGAGGTTCAACAACGATACAAGTACCACTGCCGAAGCTACAGTAGCACCAAAGCCCAATCGTAGCTGCCCGATGCGCGGCTGTAACGGCGCATCGGCGGCTTTTTTTGTTCCTTTTTTTCCGCAAAAAAAGGAACAAAGAATAGGCAAGACTACCGCCATGACAAAAACATGTTTCGTGTGCCACGAACCATGGCAATAGCAAAATAAGCTGGCCAATCCTCTAATCTCTCCATTGCTGTAAGTTACACTATTACTGTCCGCCCTGCGTTGTTGGTCATAAGACGCAACAAGGGCATACACAACAGCAAAATCGTTTCGTATGCCACGAACCAAGGCGAGCGTTTCATGTGCCACGAACCAAGGCGAAATCGTTTCGTGTGCCACGAA
>ERZ761607.349-NODE-349-length-87587-cov-6.900996_pt1 | contig 87587 bp, 82 predicted proteins | sample MGYA00511164_ERZ761607 | MGnify/ENA primary metagenome ERZ761607 (study PRJEB28899, sample SAMN02445080) | bioreactor sludge metagenome | biome: EBPR sludge | place: Australia: Brisbane, Thorneside Wastewater Treatment Plant | collected 2011-06-22 ...
TACAGACGAACGGCCATCGCCATTCGCCTGTGTATTATTGAGACACATCACTAGATCAGTCCGGCGCCCCCGACGACTCAGGGATTCGGTGGTAGCCCAAGGCGGCCCCTGATGGACGGGAGGAGTGCTAGAATGGAGCGGTCTGCCGGGTCCCCGGCGCTCCCTTTTTCCCGTGGCCTACCTCTCGCTCTATCGCAAGTACCGCAGCCAGACGTTTGGCGACCTGATCGGTCAAGAACACGTCGTGCGCACGTTGCAGAACGGGATCACCTCAGGCCGGATCGCCCACGCCTACCTGTTCACCGGGCCCCGCGGCACGGGCAAGACGTCCTCGGCGCGGCTCCTGGCGAAGGCCCTGTGTTGCGAGAACGGGCCCACCGCCGAGCCCTGCAACGAGTGCCACATCTGCACCTCGATCACGGTCGGCAATTGCCTCGACGTCATGGAACTCGACGCAGCCAGCGAATCCAGCGTCGAGAACGTCCGAGAAACCATCGTCGAAGTCGCCAACTACCGACCGGCCGTCGCCCGATACCGCGTGTTCATCATCGACGAAGTCCACGACCTCTCGGCCAAGGCCTTCGACGCCTTGCTCAAGACGATCGAGGAGCCGCCGCCCCACCTGATCTTCGTCCTCGCCACCACCGAGTTCAACAAGGTCCCGCCGACCATCCGGTCGCGGTGCCAGAAGTTCGAGTTCCACCGAGGCTCGGTGCAGGACATCCTGAGCAGGCTGCAACACGTCGCCCAAGCCGAGCAGGTCGAGTACGAGCCCGCAGCCTTAGCCGCCATCGCCCGAATGTCCGACGGCGGGTACCGCGACGCGCTCACCCTGCTGGAGCAGGCCATCCTCACAGCGAACGGGGCGATCACGACCGAGCAGGTGTACGCCCAGTTGGGCCTCGTCAACGAGGAGACCGTAGACGAGTTGCTCGGCCACCTGAAGGGTCGCGACGTGGCCCAAGTTATGCGCCTCCTCGGCGAGATCTTGCGCCGCGGACGAGACCCGCGCTCCATCCTGGAATCGCTGATGCACCGGCTAGGCGACCTGACCCATGCGGCCTTCGGCGTGGACGAGGCCCTGGATGTCACTCAGGCGGCCGCCATGCGCGAGATGGCGCTCCGCATCGGACCCGACGAGCTTCTGCGCCTCCGATCGGGAATCGCCGAAGCCCACGGCCATATCCGCGACGTGACGCTTCCCCGCCTGTGGCTGGAGGCAGAATTGGTCCGGCTATGCTCTCCGGTGGTCCCCGTCGCCGCCCCGCCAGCCGTGGTGCGCGAGGAAGTGCGCCCGCCTCGTTCGGTCGAGCGGCCCGCCGAACCTGCGGTCCGCTCCACGCCCCAGACGGCACCGGTTCCGGCCGAAGAGCCCGGGACGCCCGTGAACAACGAACTCAAGCGCGCCCGGCAAGCGTGGGCCAGCGTGGTCAAGGAGCTTTCCGAGCTTTCCAAACTGATGAAGCCCCGGCTGGCCGCCACCAAGGTGGGCAACTTCGAGGACGGCACCATCCGGGTGCTGTTCGCGCGGAAGCTGGACCTTGATTGGATTCTCGATTCGCCCAAACGGGAGGCAGCCATCCGGGATTCGATCCGCAAGTACGCCGGCGAGCCCTGGGTCGTGAAGCTGGAAGTCGGCGAGCGATCGGCGCCCGCTCCCGTGGACGACCCGGTAGAATGTGTTCTCGAAGGCGATCAGCTCCGCGAAGCGGCGAAGGAAGTGTTCCAGCAGCCGCCACCGGAAGCCAGCGACGGACAACAACCATGAAACTCCCGAAGAACTTTGGCGGCAAGGGATTCCAGGGCATGCTCGACCAAGTGCAAGGCGCGATGGCTCAGGCGCAGAACCTGGAAGACGAGCTTGCCGCACAGCAGATCCCCGTGGACAAGGGTCCGGTCAAGGCCCTCTTCAACGGCCGAGGCGAACTGCTCAAGCTCAAGATCGACCCCTCGGTGGTCGACCCCGAGGATGTCGAGTCGCTGGAAGACCTGGTGACCAGCGTGGTCCGAGACGGCTTCGCCAAGGCCACGGAGCTTCGCGACGCCCGCGTGCAGAGCATTCTGCCCAACCTTCCGAACATCCCCGGCATCACCAGCTGAGGCCTCATGCAGTTTGCGCGGCCGCTGGCCGAACTGATCGCCGAATTGGAGCGTCTGCCCGGCATCGGTCCCAAATCGGCGCAGCGCCTGGCGTTCCACCTGTTGAAGGTGCCCGCGGCCCAGACCGAAAGGCTGGCGGACGTGTTGCTTCGGGCGCGCGAGAAGCTGCGCTTCTGCGACCTGTGTCAGAACGTCAGCGAGTTCGAGCGCTGCGAGATCTGCGCCAATCCGCGCCGCGAGCCGCACACGATCTGCGTGGTCGCCGAGGCTCGCGACATCGCCGCCATCGAGCGAATCAACGAGTATCGCGGGCTCTACCATGTGTTGCACGGTCTGCTGAACCCTATGGAGGGCCTTGGACCCGACCAGTTGCGCGTACGCGAGTTGCTCCGGCGCTTGGAGGGCGACACCGTGCGCGAGGTCATCGTGGCAACGAATCCCACCGTGGAAGGGGACGCTACCGCTCTGTATCTGGCCAAGGTGCTCAAGCCGCTCGGCATCCGAATCACCCGTTTGGCGCACGGCATGCCGATCGGCGGCGAGTTGGATTACGCCGACTCTGCGACTCTGTTGAGCGCCATCGAATACCGCCGGGAGATGTGAGCCGGCTGGTATGCTCGGAGCACCTCGATGCGAAGCACCCTGCTCAACACCGACACCGAAGACCTCAAGGAGCTTCTCAGCAACGGCAAGACGTATAGCGTGCCGCCGTACCAACGCGATTACTCCTGGAAGCAAGAGCAGTGGGAAGATCTGTGGGAGGATTTGGCCCAATTGCGTGTTGGCTCAGAAGATCACTACATGGGCGCGATCGTTCTTGAGTCGATCGAGAGAAAGCACTTTCGCATCATTGACGGCCAGCAACGTTTAGCCACGCTTAGTGTTTTGATTCTGGCTTGTGTTGATTACCTGATCAGCCTCGCCAACGAGGGAGTCGATGCTGATGCAAACCGCGAGCGCGCCAACTTGCTTGAGTCGAGCTACATCGGATCAAAGGATCCATCGAGTCTCCGGACCATCCCGAAGCTGAAGTTGAACGCCAACGATGACGACTTCTTCCAACTGAACATCGTTCAGCGCAAGCCGCCTCACGGTGGAGCAAGACACTTGCGGGACTCGGAGCGACTCCTTTGGGAGTGTTTCTCGTTCTTCAAGTCGAAGATTCAGGAAGCCTTTGGCACGATTCGGGAGGGACAAGAAGTCGCCGAGTTCGTCGGACGCATCGTGACCGAGCGTCTGCTGTTCATCAGTGTCCGAGTGCAAGACCAACTCAGCGCCTACACGGTGTTCGAAACCTTGAACGCCAGGGGACTGGAACTCACGGAAACGGACCTCCTCAAGAACTACCTGCTCTCGCTGGTGGACCGATCGTCGTCGCAGATGGAACCGGTCCTGCGCCAATGGGTCCGTATCACCGAACGCGTCGGGATCGCTCGATTCCCCGAGTTTCTGCGTCATCACCTGAACTCCCAACGGCCCTTTGTCAGGCAGCGGCACCTGTTCAGGACCATCAAGCGCGAAGTCACAAGTGTGCAACACGTCTTCGACTTGTTGGACCGAATGGAAGCCGATGCCGTCTGGTACGAAGCCCTCAACGATTCGCACAGCGAGCATTGGCTCGACTATCAGGGCGGACGCGAGCACATTCGCGTGCTGAATCTGTTCGGAGTATCGCAGTACACACCCCTGGTTCTTTCGGCTAAAGACGCATTCAAGAATCCCCAGGACATCGTGCAGGTCCTCCGCATCTGTGCCGTGTTGTCGGTCAGATTCAACGGCGTCAGCCGCCGGAGCACGCACGAACTCGAGGCAGTGTACAACCGAGCGGCCCTCGCGTTGCGGGAAACCGACAAGCCAGCTCTGGGAACCATTCGGTCTGCGGTTTCGGATATCTACATTCCCGACGACGAGTTCGAGTCGGCGTTTGAATCGTTGCGACTCAAGAACAGTGGAGCGTCCGGCAAACGGTTGCGGTACTTCCTCGCTCAGTTGGAACGCCAATCCAGTGGAGCGGATCTCTCGGACGAAGCCATGACCGCCACCGTCGAGCACATCCTTCCCGAGAACCCCTCGGAGGAGTGGAACAACTCGTTCACGCTGGAAGCCTATGACCGTTGCGTAGACCGGCTCGGCAACTACTGCTTGTTGGAGCGTGGGCCGAATACCCAGGCTGCAAGCAACGCGGGCTTTGCGTCGAAGCGGGAGGTGTACGCTCGATCACAGTACAAGATGGCCCGGGAGACTGCCGAGTTCGAGGAGTGGACTGAGGCGACGATCGCGAGGCGTCAGCAGCAGATGGCCCGGCTCGCCAAATCGGTGTGGACCCTTTCGCTCTGAACCACGGAAGGTGAGTTTCGACTCCATGGCGAACGAGGGGTCATGCGGACCACAGCGGCCGCGCTCCTCCTCGCCGCGATCGCGGCGCAGGCGACAGCTCAAACCACCCTCCGCTTCTGGGCGGTGACCGGGTCGGTGCTCGACGTCGGCATGTACCGCGAACTCGCCAAGCGTCACGAGGCCAAAACCGGGGTCCGCGTCGAGGTAACTCCTCTCGCTTGGGGCAACTTCGCCAGCAAGTACTTCACGGCCATGGCCGCCGGCCTGCCCCCCGATGCCGGCGCGACCAACCTCGGCGGGCCCTACGATTACGGCAGCGTGGGCGGACTGGTGGACCTGAGGGCCGAGTTCCCCGAAGAGACCAAGGAACTCGAGTCCCGGTTCAACCCACGGCTATTGCCCATGTTCACGGTGGGCGAGAGCCTGTACGGAGTGCCCACCGACCTTGGTGCGCTGGTCCTGATCTACCGCAAGGACACTTTCGCCAGGCTCGGCATCCAACCGCCCAAGACGTGGTCGGAACTCGACCGCGCCATCGCCACGCTGGAAGCCAACCGGTACCGCTTCCACTACGGGTGGACCTTCAACGCCCAATGGGCGCTGAATGCGTTCACGATGCCGTTTGGCGTCACGGGGAGCCGCATCGGCGAAGATGGCAAGCCGGTCGTCGAGTGGCGCAATCCAGCCTATCAGAAGGGGGTCCTGCAGGCCCTGCGCCTCTGGCACATGCACGATTCGCCCGGCAAGGACCTGGGCTCCCGCGCCGCAGGCATGTTCCGATCCGACGAGCCGGACATCGCGGTGCCGCTCATCGCCGACCTTCACGCCACCGCCGATCTGATCCGCAACCTCGCTCCCGAAATGGCCGACAAGATGGGCGTGCTCCCTTGGCCGAGGGCCGACGACGGCGAGCCGTACAACATCATGGGCGGCCTCACCTATGTCATGTTCCGCAAGTCGCGGCACCCGCGGGAGGCGTTCGAGTGGGTGCGCTACCTGAGTTCGCCCGAAGCCCAGCGGTTCATGGTCCTCCATCGGCTGCGCCGGGGCCAAGACTCGGGCCTGATGATCCCCGGGATCGCGGCGCTTTGGCAGCCCGAGAACGACGCGTTTTGGGCACAAGACGAACTTGCCAAGGTCCAAGAGGCCAAGCGCGTGGTCGCCGAAACGTACCAGTCGTTCGGCTCCGTCCCGATCCTTCAAGGCAGCGCCGAAGTCGGGCGGATCGAATCGAACGTGCTCGACCAGATGGGCACGTTCATCCGCGACCAGATCGACGCGGCAGCCGCCCAGACCGGGTTGCGCCGCAATGCCCTGATCCAGGCGTTCGGCAAGGGCCAGCATGCCGACTTGAAGGCGGCCATCGAAACCCGCACCGCTGACAAGCTGAGGCAACTCTACGCGGAAGCCGCACCCCGAGCCGAAGCCACCCTGCTCGAAGCCGACCGACGCCACCGCGAGCGCAATCTCGACGTGATCCAGAACCTGGACGCGTACGAACGCAAGGCCAGCCTGCTCGACGGCGTCAAGTGGACCGCAGGGTTCGGCCTGCTCGCCATGGCAGCCGCCGTCGCGCTACGTCCCCGGTTGCGCAGGCACATCGTCCCGTACCTCTATGTGGCTGTGCCGGTGGTACTCGCCGTGGTGTTCGTCGCGATCCCGGCGGCCACGGCGTTGCTGCTCTCGTTCACGGACTACCATCCTGTTCTTCCGCTGTCCACGGCCCAAGCGGTGGGATTGCGGAACTATCAGGAGTTGTTCGACTCGGGCGACTTGGGTGGGGCGTTGTCCCGGACGCTCAAGTACGTCGTCTGGACCCTGCCGACCGGCATCGTGTTGAGCCTGCTGTTCGCATACCTCCTCAACACGCGCTTGGCGGGCCAGCGCCTCTGGAGGTTCCTCTACTTCTCGCCGTTGGTCACCAGCGTGGTTTCCGTGGCGCTCATCTTCTCGCAGTTGTTCCTGTTCGGACCGCAAGGGTGGCTGAACGCCGCACTGCTTTCGCTCGGCTGGATCAAGGACCCCGTGCCGTTCCTGCTCTCTGAGCACACGTTTCTCGATTGCGTCATCGTCCTCGCCATCTGGCACGGGCTGGCGTTCACCATCCTCGTGTTTCTTGCGGGGCTGCAGCAGGTGCCCAACCAGCTGTTCGAAGCCGCGCACCTCGATGGTGCGGGGGCGACCAGCCGTTTCTGGCACGTAGCCCTGCCCGGGATTCGGCCCCAGGTGTTCTTTGTCACGGTGCTGGGCGTCATCGGCTCGTTCCAGGTGTTCGAGACCATTTATACGCTGGCCGGCAAGGGTGGCGACGCAGGCGCGCGGTTCGGCCCCAACGATGCCGCCTTGACCGTGGTGCCGCTCATCTTTCACAAGGGCTTCGAGGCTATGGAGATGGGCAAGGCGGCGGCGGCGGCCTACGTCCTGTTCGTCTTGGTGCTGGCGCTGACGCTGGTCCAAGTGCTCGTCTACCAGCGGGGAGATCGCGCGTGAAGACCAAGCGGACCGAACGATGGGCGACGGTTCTGATCCTTTCGGTCGGGGCGGCGTTGCTGGCCCTTCCCTTCTATTACATGGTGGTCACGTCGTTCAAGTCGAATCAGGAGATCGCCAGCCCGCACCTGAGCCTTGTTGTGCAGGAGCCGACCGCCCAGCCCTATTCCGAGTTGTTCGACGCCGGTCTCGTGCTTGGAGCGACGTGGAACAGTCTGGTCGTGGGTGTCGCGACCACGGCGGGGACGCTCTTCTTCTGCACGCTGGCAGGGTACGCATTCGCGAAGCACCGCTTCCCGGGCCGCGACGCGATCTTCCTCGGTCTGCTGGCGACGATGATGATCCCCGGAGCGGTGTTGTTGGTGCCCGGGTTCCTTTTGCTGAGGGACTTCGGCTGGCTCGACACGTGGCTCCCGCTGATCGTGCCGGGCATGGCGGGCGCGTTCGGCGTCTTCTTGGCGCGCCAGTTCATCGAGAAGATCCCCGACAGCTTTCTGGAGAGCGCACGCATCGAGGGCTGCCGCGACTTCGGCATCTTCCTTCGCATCGTGCTGCCCCTCTCCAAGCCCCTGCTGGCGACGTTGGGCATCCTGACGTTCCTCGGGTCTTGGAACAGCTTCCTCGGGCCGCTCATCGTGTTGCTCGACGAGCGCAAGTTCACCCTGCCGCTGGTCATCGCCATGCTTCAGGGCCGCTTCCCCGGCAAGGAGAACGTGCAGATGGCGGGCGCCATGATCTCGATCCTCCCTGTTCTGGTCCTCTTCTTCCTCTTCCAGAGGCAAATCGTCGAGAGTCTGGCCTCCAGCGGCCTGAAAGACGGCTAGCACGCGCCGCGACGGGGTTTTCTGCGTCGCTGGCAGCCCATTGGGACAGAACGACACCACGAGTCACGTGTGCGTCTCGCTGCATCGTGCATACTCAATGAACTAGAACTCTAGATCGACTCGGCCAATCATGTAGTATCATGTGCAGTATAACTATGTCTACTAGTATGTATAGCATAGAACTTTTTTCGAAATTGGTGTCATCAGCGCCCACTTTTTTCCCAATCTCCGCTATAATCACCCTCGTAGCTTGGGACTAGGCAACGGATGGCCGAGGTCCCCAGCCGCTGAGGCAGGGTGCTCTTGCCGAATTGATGCGGGCGGGTTGCTATGGACGGCACCCGCTCGGATCGTTCCCAACCCCCTCCTCTCTTCAGGGTGCAATGCAGGACTCCAACGCTCCGGCCTTCAAGCCCTTGATCGGCACCGACGAAGCGAACATCGACGCCAAGGGACGGTTGCTGATCCGGGAGAAGAAGCGTCTTCGCCTCGGCAAGACGTTCGTGATGGCCTATGCCGAGACCGGTTGCATCGCCGTGTATCCCGAAGACACCTGGCAGTCCGTCGTCGCCGAACTGATGTCCGGCAGCGTGCGCGAGCGGCAGGCCCGCCCCGAGAACCGCTTGGTGTTCGGATCAGCTGAAGACGATCTCACTTGCGACACCGAGGGCCGCGTCATGATCCCACGCCGCCTCCGCGAGCAAGCCAGGATCGGCAAGAGCGTCATCGTCCTCGGTTGCGGCGACTACCTCGAGATTTGGGACCCCGTGCAATACGGCGTCCACGAGAGACTTCAGGAGTCCAAGCGCCTCGCCGCCCAGATGAGCACGGGAGGCCAAGCGTGATCGCCGTGTTCGGTTCCCTGCTCTCCGTCCCCCGCGAGACCGCCAAACCTGGCGCACACGAGCCGGTGATGCTGACCGAGGTGTTGGAGTATCTCGATCCGCAACCAGGCGACACCGTCGTGGACGGCACCATTGGGCTGGCCGGCCATGCGACGGCTCTGGCCGAGCGCGTCGGCTCCAAAGGCACGCTCGTCGGCTTCGATTGGGACGCCGCAATGCTCGAGCGTGCCCGCGAACGCATGGTCGGGGCTCCCCTCAACGCGTTGCACTTGGTCCGGGACGATTACCGCTCGATTCCCGCCCGGCTAGCCGAACTGGGACTGGCGGCCGACGGCATCTTGCTGGACCTGGGTCTGAACAGCGCGCAGATCGACGACCCCGGTCGGGGCCTGAGCTTTCTTCAAGACGGGCCGCTCGACATGCGCATGAACCGAGACGACCGCGAGCCAGCGGCGGCCCTGCTCAACCGCCTGACCGCCGCCCAGATCGAGGACGCCTTGCGCGAGTACGGCGACGAGCGATGGGCGCGCGCCATCGCCAAGCAGATCGTCGAGCGTCGCCGATCCGCCCCGCTCCGCACGACGAACGACCTGGTCGAATGCGTGCTGGCTGCCATCCCGCCACGAGCGAGAGAGAAGCGCATCCACCCGGCCACAAGGACGTTTCAAGCCATCCGCATCCTGACCAACCGCGAGTTGGAAGACCTTGAAGGCGCCATCACGGCCATCGCCGAGACGTTGACGCCCGGCGGCAGACTGGTCGTGCTCGCCTACCACTCGGGCGAGGACCGCGAGGTCAAGCACGCGTTCAAGGCCCTTTCCGAGCACGGCTTCCAAGTTCTCACGCCAAAGCCGGTCGGACCGACCCCCGAAGAGATTTTCACCAACCCAAGGAGCCGGAGCGCGAAATTGCGGGCGATCCGGCGCGAAACCACCACCCCAGAAGGAAGATCGTCATGGCGGCAATCCCAGTAGCATCCCCTCGTCTGCGTTCAACGACCCGTCCGAAGGCAGCAAGCCTCGCCATCGTGTGGAAAGACGTTCTCGACCTCTCCTTGCTTTACGCGTGCGTGGCCATCGCGACGTTCGTGTTCAGCTCCTTGGTCGGCCACGTTCTGTTCGAAACCACGCGCCAGCGGGGCATCGAGGCCAAGCATCGTGCCGAGCGAGTGGCACGTCAGGAAGTCGTCCTCAAGCGGAACATCGCGTTGCTTACGGCCCCGGCCCGAGTCGAATCTTGGGCTCAGGAGCGAGGTTTCCTCACCATCGAGCAGGTCGGGGAACTGGCGGCGGCTGGAGTGGCACCGGAGACTCCCAACGCCATCGTAGCCGCCTTTGACGCCAATGCCGCTTCCCATCCGTCTGGAGAGAACGAGCATGGCTCGCGCGCCCCATAGCCCGCCCAAGCGCGAAGTAACCTACCGGACCCTCTACACTACGGAGAGGCCCGCCGCGAAGCCGCGCCCCGTTGTCGAGCCAGAGCCGCCTCGACCCAAGAAACCCGTCAAACGGGGCCCCTCGTCGGCTCGCCTGACGGCCTTGGGCTCTGGGTTCGCTGTCCTCTTGGTTTGGTGCGCATTTTCGGCGATGCGCACGCAGTGGTTCGGAAGGGAGACCTTGCTGGCGCTGGGTCGCCTCAACCATCGGCTCGACCAGCCGGTCAACGACTTCGCCCGGCGCGGCACCATCCTGACGGCGGACGGCAAGCCCCTGGCCGAGGACCAAAACCGCTACGAATTCCAAGTCACGTTCTATCGCAACGACAAGGACCGGGCCGGCAAGGCGATCAAGCGCACCCTGGTGCCAAGCAGCCGGGCGTTCTTCTCCGCCCTGAGCGCCGAAACCGGCATTCCCGCGTCCGACTTCCTCCAACTTTCGACATCCGGCGTCCAATCCGCCAAGTGGCGCGTCACGCTGTCCGAAGCCAAACGCCAATCGGTCCAGAAACTCGCGATGGCCTGGAAGGCCGACGGCGTCTCGCTTGCGGCACGCGGTCGGCGTGCCTATCCCATGGGCTTTGCTACGGCCAGTCTGGTGGACAAGGTCGTCGAGACGAGCGTGACCGACGAGAAGACCGACAAGGCCAAGACCGAATTGCGGGCCGACAACGGTCTCGAATACGCCCTGCACAAGATTCTGGAGGGACAGGACGGCCGAACGGTGGGCGCCGTGGATCGTCGAGGCGAGTTCCTGCCGACGAAGCTCAAAGACGAAAGCACACCCCGCCTTGACGGGCAAACGGTGGTCACCACGATTCACAGCCAGATTCAGGAGGCTGCCGCCAACTCGGTGCGCCGGGCCGTGGAAGCCCACAAGGCCGATCAGGGAGTCGCCGTGGTGATCGACCCCAAAACAGGCGACCTGATGGCCGTCGCGACTTGGCCCACCTTCGACCCGAACAGCGAACAGAACGGCTCCATCGACGGCTGGCCCGCAACGGACTTCAACCCCGCCTACCAAGCCGTGTTCGAGCCCGGCTCCACGTTCAAGATCCTGACTCTGGCTTGCGCCATGGAACTGGGGGTCGTCAAGCCGGGCGAGACGTTCCATTGCACGGGTTCCAGGCAGGTCAACCGAGCGCGCACCGTCCACTGCGCGATGCACAACGGGCAGCGAGCCCACGGGACGGTGACCCTGGAGGACGCCATCGCGCGAAGCTGCAACGTGGCCGCATCGCTCTGGGCGGAGCGCATCGGGCGCGACGAGTTTCTCAAGTTCTTGGAGCGGCTGGAGATTCTCGACCGGCCCGGAATCCTCAGCGCCGCAGGCGCCGAGATGCGAGGCGAACGGAAGGGCCTCTTCAACTTCGAGGAGTACGACCGCGTGCACCAGCTTGCTGTGCTCGGCTTCGGACAAGCCATCAACCTCACGCCCGTTCAGTTGGCCTCGGCGTACGCGTCTCTGGCCAATCACGGCGTGCGGATGAAGCCGCGCCTGCTCACGGCTTACGGCGACCGCGAACTCAAGCCGGTCACGGCAAATCGCGCCGTCAGCCCAGAAGTCGCTGAAACCATGTTGGCGTACATGAGAAAGGTGATCGACAGCGAGCGAGGTACAGGCAAGACCCTCCGCATCCCCGGCTACGCGCTCGGGGGCAAAACGGGCACCGCCCAGAAGATCCGCAAGGCCGGGCAAGCGGGCTATGTCTCCAACTTCGTGGGCTTCGTCCCCGCCGAAGAGCCCGAAGCCGTCATCTTGGTGATGATCGACAACCCCAAGGGCGGGCAGTACTACGGCGGCTCGGTCGCGGGTCCGGTGTTTGTGGACATCGCCAAGGCATGCATCCGGTCTCTGGCCATTCGACCCGTCTCGAACTCCCCGCGCGTCGCTTCGAGACAGGGGGCTCCCACGGGATGACGCTGCGGGAAGTTGCGGAGCGTTTGGGCGGTTTGGCTCTGGAGTCCGCAGGATCGGCGGACGTCGCGGACATCGTGTCGGACTCCCGCGCCGTCACGCCCGGCACCTTGTTCGTCTGCTACCCCGGACACACCGTGGACGGCCACCGGTTCATCCCTCAAGCCGTCGCCGGTGGAGCCAGCGCCGCGTTGGTCTGCACCTCCGAAGGGGTTGCGCTGGCGCGTTCGGCCGGGCTGCCGTTCGTTCGAGTAGCGCCCGAATCCCTTTCGCTGGCCGCTGCCCTCGCCGCAAAGGCCGTGCTCGGCGACCCGGGATCGGCGCTGCGCATCGTCGGCGTGACGGGCACCAACGGCAAAACCACGACGGCTTGGTTGCTTCGACAGGCCTTCGCGAACCTGGGGCGAAGGGGCGCGTACCTGGGCACTCTCGGCATCTGGGCGCCCGGAATCGAACGAGAACTGGCCAACACGACTCCCTTCTCGGTCGAACTCATGCGGCTCGTCGCCGAAGTGAGGGATTCGGGCGCGCAAGACCTCGCGATGGAGGTCAGCAGCCATGCCCTCGCCGAGCATCGCGTGGACGGTTTGCGGTTCGAGGTGGGCGTGTTCACGAACCTGACCCAAGACCACCTCGACTTTCACGGCACGATGGACGCCTACCGCGAGGCCAAGGCCAGGCTGTTCGACCTTTCCGAGGGAGCCGTGTTCAACGTGGACGACCCCGTGGGCGCCGAGTGGGCGGCCCGGACTCCTGGGGCCGTGGAGACCTCCCGACGCCATGGCACCCCCGGCGCGGGCAGCAGCCGCTTGGTGGGAACGCCCGTCCGCGTTGGCGTCGAAGCGATCGATTTGGGGCTGGATATCGACGGAGCTACCGCCGAGTTCCGAGCCTCGGTCGGGGGTTCGTTCAACGTGGACAACCTGCTCAGCGCCGCCGGAGCGCTGGTCGCCTTGGGCTACGACCTCCGCGAAACCGCAGACGCCTTGCACGGAGTGCAGCCTGCCCCGGGCCGATTCGAGTCGGTGCCCAACGACCACGGCATCGGGGTTTTGGTGGACTACGCCCACACCCCGGACGCGCTGGCCAAGCTCCTCGATGCCGTCCGCGAGCTGACGACGGGGCGCGTCATCGCCGTTTTCGGGTGCGGAGGCGACCGAGACCGCACCAAGCGGCCGATCATGGGCCGAGCAGCCGCCGAGCGCGCCGACATCGCCGTGGCGACCAGCGACAACCCGCGCACCGAAGACCCCGAAGCCATCCTGAACGACATCGTCCCGGGTCTAGCGACGGCCAAGCAAAGCCTGACCATCGTGGACCGTGCCGAGGCTGTGGCCAAGGCCATCCAACTGGCCGAGCCCGGCGACGTCGTGGTCGTGGCGGGCAAAGGGCACGAGAACTATCAGATCATCGGACGCACCAAACACCCGATGGACGACCGCGACTTGGTGCGCCGAGGATTGGAGGCTCGCCGATGAGGCAGTGGACCGTGGGTGAACTTGCTTCCCGCCTGGGCGGCACGCTTCATGGCGTCGCAGCGGAGACCCCCTTCACAGGCTTCACCACCGACAGCCGCGAGGAGCAGTCGAGCAAGGTGTTTCTCGCCATCCAAGGCGAAAACGCCGACGGACACGACTACGCAGAGGCCGTCGCGCAGGCCGGGGTCGCCGCCGTGATCGCCGAGAGACCGGTGGCCGCGCCGCACGTCTTGGTGGACAACCTGGTCGCTGCGCTGGCCCGGTTCGCGGGAGGACTCCGCGACGCGTTCACGGGCCCCGTGGTCGGCGTCACGGGCAGCGCCGGCAAGACGACCACCAAGGAGTTCATCGCTGCGGCGCTCTCGCCCCTTGGCCCCGCGCTCAAGAACCCCGGCAACCGCAACTCGGAGTACACGTCGCCCCTGCTCTGGGCAGAACTCGAGGACCACAAGGCCGTAGTCACCGAAATGGGCATGCGGGGGTTCGGGCAGATCGCGCACCTCGCCTCGTTCGTGCGGCCGACGATCGGCGTCGTGACCAACATCGGCTACGCGCACATTGAAAAAGTGGGCTCGCGCGAGGGCATTTTCCGCGCCAAGATGGAACTGCTCCAGGCCCTCGATCCGCAAACAGGTATTTCTGTCGTTTGGCGGGAAGACGACTTCTACCAACGCTTGAAGCACGGTTCACCAAGCGTTGTGCGGTCGTACGGGTTCAGCGCCGAAGCCGATTGCCGGATTCTGAGTTATCAGCGGAAGGCAGGAGGCGGAAGCATGATCGCCGGCGTCCTCGATGGGCAACCATTCGAGGCCGAACTACCGACCGTCGGCCGTCACAACGCCCTAAATGCGGGAGCCGCACTTGTCGTCGGCGTTGCGGCGGGGGTCTCGATTCATGAGGCCGCCGCCGCGCTGACGTACTCTCAGATTCCTCCTCTGCGCATGCAGACCGTCGCCCACGGTCACGCCACGGTGTTGCTCGACGCCTACAACGCCAGCCCGCCGAGCGTCGTCTACGCCATCGAATCGCTGGCCGAGTTCACCGAGGCGACCCGATGCCTTGCCGTACTCGGCGAGATGAAGGAACTGGGCGATGCCTCGGAAGAAGGCCACCGGATGGTTGGGCGAGCGCTGGCCGCCTCGTGTGTGGAACGCGTTGCCCTGTTCGGCGAAGGCACGTGGGCGATCCAGGACGAAGCCATCCGATGCGGCATGGCCGACGAGCAGTTCTTGCTGGCCGACGACCTGGACGACCTGCGCGAGTTTCTCGATCGGACGTTGCCCGGCGACGTCGTGTTGCTCAAAGGCAGCCGGGCCCTCGGGCTGGAGCGGCTGGTGGAGGTTCCATCATGACCACCCTTTCCGATCTCTTGACGGCGTTCTGGGTCTCGTTCCTCGCGGCAGCGGTCGCAGCGCCGTTGGTGATGGCCTCTCTGCGAGCCGGTCGGGCCAGGCAGACCATCGACCCGCACGCGCCGGAAGCCCACCAGAAGAAGCAAGGCACGCCGACGATGGGCGGCTTGATCGTCTTGGTGGGGTTGGCCGCCTGGGGCTTCGCCTTCCCGGGCCACTGGATGCTGCTGGCTTGGCTTGGCGGCTTCGCCGCGCTGGGGTTCGTGGACGACTTCGCGATGCCGAAACTGACGGGCAAGCGGGGACTCGGCTGGCTGCCCAAACTCGGCGCGCAAGTCGCCTTGGCCGCTTGCACGCCCGCGCTCATGGGGTTGCCCAACACCCCGAGAAACCTGATCTTGGCCGGTTTCGGGGTGTTGTTCTTCGCCAACGCGTACAACTTCGCCGATGGCTTGGACGCCTTGGCGGGGTCCATCGGCCTGGTTCACTTCTTGGCCTTTGGAGCGCTGGGCGTCTTGTGGCTGGATTGGGCCGGCGCACCTGCGTTGCCCGTGCACATCGCAGGTGCGGTCGCCGGAGGTTTGGTGGCGTTCCTGTTCGTCAACGCGCCACCGGCACGGGTGTTCATGGGAGACACGGGTTCGATGCCGATCGGGGCTTTGATGGGCTTTCTGACCGTCGGCTGGTTCGCCGAAACACACATCGGCCGCCTCGAGTTGGGCCGCCCAACACTTCCCCTCCTGGTGCTGAGCCTGCTGATGGTGATCGAGTTGGTGCCGGTGCCGATGCAGGTGGGTTGGTTCAAGCTCACGCGCAAGCGGCTGTTTCCCATGGCGCCGATTCACCACGCGTTCGAGAAGAAGGGCTGGCCCGAGAGCCGCGTCGTCTGGTCGTTCGCTCTCGTCCAGTTGTTGTTGGCCGTGGCCGCCCTTGCGCTGGCTGTCCGCGACATGGGAGGCCTGCCATGAGCCATTTTCGACTCGCCGTAGCCTCGCCATCCCCTAGGCTCGGGGAGGAAGGTGCGCAATGAAACCAAGGTACGGATTCCCCGACATCCATCTCGCCGGCTGGGCTTTCTTCGCTTGCTTCTTGGGCACGCTGATCGTGGTGGACAGTTCCTATGCCGCCTCCATCGCGCGAGGCGAGGGGGTGTTCGCCAAAGGCGTGCTGGCCCATTTGGCTTGCGTGGGACTCGGCATGGGCTTGGCCTGGCTGCTCTCGCGCATCGGCCCATCGGTCTGGTCCAAGTTGGGGTGGCTCGCCTACACGCTCGCCTTTGTGAGCGCGGTCGTCTTGGTCTTCCTGTTCGGTGTCGAGCAGAACAGCGCGAAGTCGTGGATCGAGATTCAGGGCATCCGTCTGCAACCCTCCGAGTTCGCCAAAGTGGGCCTGATCGCGTTTCTGGCCAGCGTGCTCGCCCGGCGACCCGAGTTTCAACCCACCGGTCGCCTGGGGGGCACAGCCCGCTATCTCGATCATGTCGTCGTGCCGGGCTTTGTTCGGTTCGTGCCGTTCTTGTTTGCCTTGGGGCTGGCGGGCTGGGTCGCGTTGGAGGACCTGGGAACGGGCTCGATCATGGTCGCCATCGTCCTGGCCATGATGTTCGTCGGCAACGTACGATTGACCAGCTTGGCCGCACTCACCGCAGTCCTCGTGGTCGGGGCGATCGGAGCCGTTCGGATGGAGGACTACCGGTGGCAACGGTTCGCCCGTCACTACGAGCGGTGGGCGGACCACAACGTCAGCGACATCGGCTACCAGACGACCCAATCCGAACTGGCTCTGGCTCAAGGAGGGATCTTCGGTGTGGGATTGGGCGACGGCCGCCTCAAGCACATCCTTCCCGCGGCGACCAACGACTTTGTGTTCGGCACGATCGGCGAGGAGGTCGGCTTGGTCGGCGGTCTGATCGCCATGGGCGTGCTGGCCGCTCTCGCGTGGCGATTCCTCAAGGTGGCTCGCCTCGCCCCGGATGCGTACGGCACCATGTTCTGCACGGGAATGGCCGCGTGGATCGCCGTTCAGTCGTCGGTGAACATCCTGATGGCGACCGGCGCGATCCCGGCGATCGGCGTCCCCCTTCCCTTCTTCAGCGCCGGAGGTTCGAGCGTGCTGGCCCTTTGGATGGGAATCGGCATCGCCATGGGATCGTTGCGCCAACCCGCCGCCAAGAAGGTCGCCAAGGAGGCCAAGCAAGCCCCGAAGCATCCCATCGGAGCCTTGGCCCGATGAGGCTCATCGTCACGGGAGGCGGCACGGGCGGGCACGTCTTCCCCGCCATCGAAGTCGCCCAGAGCGCCAGAGCCCGTGGCGCGGATGTGGCCTACTTCGGGTCGTTGCGCGGGCAAGAGGGCCAAGCCTCGCAAGTCGCCGGCATCGAGTTCCGGGGTTTCCCGGCTCAACCGCTCTGGAGTCTGAAGACCCTCCGAGGCTGGAAGTCGGCGATCGGATTGTTGAGGGCCTCGGCAGCGGCAAGGCAAGCCATGGCGACTCATCGCCCCGACGTCATGTTTTCGACCGGAGGCTACTCCGCTGCGCCGATCATGTATGCCGCCAGGAAGCTCGGAGTGCCCCTCGTCATCCACGAACAGAACTCCATCCCCGGGCGTTCGAACCGCATCTTCGCGAAGGTTGCGGCCTCGGTCGGCGTGACGTTTCACCGATCGCTGCGGGTCTTTGGCGCGAGCGCTACCCGCGTCGGCCTACCCGTAAGGAAGGAACTGGTCGCGATGGCCGCAGGGGTCCGCGAGCGCACCCACGTGGTCGTGGTCGGGGGGTCTCAAGGCGCGCAAGCCGTGAATGCGGTGGCCGCCCGCGCCGCCGAAGGCGACGCCCCGCACCCTTGGATCCACGCCACAGGACCCTCCAACTTCGATGCCGAAGCGGCCGCCAAGGCTCGGCCCGGCTACCGGGTCGAACCCTATCTCGACGTCGCCCAGATGGGCGGCGCTTTGGCCTCGGCGGCGGTGGTGCTCGGACGAGCCGGCGCCAGCACGATGACCGAGATCGCTTGGTTCGGACTCCCGAGCATCTTGGTGCCCCTGCCCAGCGCGATGGACGACCACCAGACCGAAAACGCCCGCGAGTTCGAGGCGCTCGGCATCGCCACGCTGCTTCCCCAAGCCGAGGCGACTCCGGAACGCGTGCTGGAATTGGTTCGAAACTGGAGGGAGGCGGACCCAGCCGCCATCCAAGCCAAGTGCGCCGAGTGGATCGTGCCCGACAGCGTGGACCGCATCCTCGCCATGCTCGACGCGGCCTGCTCCAAGGCCCCCCTGTCATAATCGCCCCATGCCCCCCCTTGTCGCCGTCCTCCCTGGTGACGGCATCGGTCCCGAAGTCGTCCGCGAAACGCTCAAAGTCCTGCGCGCCGCAGGCGCTGCGCTGGAGTTCGAAGAAGCCCTGATCGGCGGCGCGGCGTACGACGCGACCGGCCACCCCCTACCCCCCGAGACGCTGGCCCTGTGCAAGCGTGCCGATGCCGTGCTGCTCGGCGCGGTCGGCGGGCCGAAGTGGGACAAGGTCGAGCCGCCCAGCATGAGGCCCGAGGTGGGTGCCCTGCTTCCCTTGCGGGCAGAGCTTGGCCTCTTCGCCAACATCCGCCCCGCCAAAACGTTGCCCCAACTCGCCGACGCCTCCCCTTTGAAGGGCGAGGATGCCCTGATGGACCTGATCGTGGTGCGCGAACTCACGGGCGGCATCTACTTTGGCAAGCCCCGCGAACGCCGAGACGGAGGCGAAACGGCCCTCGACACGTGCGTCTACTCGCGCCACGAGGTCGAGCGGATCACCGACGCGGCCATCGAAGTCGCACGCACGCGTGGCAAGCGCATCGTCAGCGTGGACAAGGCCAACGTGCTGGAAACCAGCCGTCTTTGGCGCGAGACCGTGGACCGCAAAGCCGCCGAGAACCCCGACATCGAGTTCAGCCATATGCTGGTGGACAACTGCGCCATGCAACTCGTGCGGAATCCGCGCCAATTCGACGTCATCCTGACCGAGAACATGTTTGGCGACATTCTTTCGGACGAGGCCTCCATGATCACGGGCTCGCTGGGCTTGCTGCCTTCGGCCTCCTTGGGTGCCTCCCGTTACGGGAAGAGGTTTGGCCTCTACGAGCCGATCCACGGCTCCGCGCCCGACATTGCAGGCCAGGACAAAGCCAACCCGATCGCAACGATTCTCAGCGCGGCCATGATGCTCCGCTTCACGATCGGCGACTCGGCGGCCGCCGACAGGATCGAATCGGCGGTCGGCAAGGCGCTCGATTCCGGAGCGAGGACCGCAGACATCGCGCGAGGTGAGCCTGCCATCGGTTGCGCCGCGATGGGCGACGCCATCGTTTCCCGACTATGAAGCCCCCCGTAACCGTTGTCGGGGGCGGGTTCGCGGGTGTCGAGGCGGCTTGGGCGTTGGCCGAACGCGGCGAAAAGGTGCGGCTGATCGAGATGCGCCCGCACGAGAGCACACCCGCCCACACCACGTCTTGGCTAGCCGAACTCGTCTGCTCGAACTCGTTCAAGTCGAAACTGCCCACGACGCCCGCCGGGCAGCTCAAGGCCGAGATGCAGGCCCTGGGCTCTCTGGTGCTTCGCGTCGCCGCCGAGAACGAGGTCCCAGGCGGCGAAGCGCTCGCCGTGGACCGCGAGCGATTCGGCGAAGCCATCACGAAGGCCATCGAAAAGCACCCCAACATCTCGGTCGAGCGCAGGACGTTCCACCCGGACGAGCTCGGCGAGGGCGACACGATCTTGGCCACCGGACCGCTCACCAGCCCCGACCTCTCGGCCTGGCTGGCGGACCTCACGGGGCGTAGGCACCTCTACTTTTACGATGCCGTCAGCCCGACGGTCGAAGCGGCAAGCCTAAACATGGACGTCGTGTTCGCCCAAAGCCGATACGACAAGGGCGGCGGCGACGATTACTTGAACTGCCCGTTCGACAAGGAGTCGTACGAGCGGTTCGTCGAAGCGCTGGTGTCCGCCGAGCGAGCCCCGATCCACGCGTTCGAGGCCGGTGGCAAGCGCGATGCATCGCCCATCGAGGCCGAGGAGAGCTTCCTGGAGAAGGTGAAGTACTTCGCGGGATGCACGCCCATCGAGGCCATCGCCGAGAAGGGCGCGCGCAGCCTCGCGTTCAGCAACTTCAAGCCCGTCGGCCTGACCGATCCGCGAACCGGACGCCGCCCTTGGGCGGCCCTGCAACTTCGCCCGGAGAACGCCGAGAAGACGCTCTACTCGCTGGTGGCGTGCCAAACGAGGCTCAAGTGGGGCGAGCAGAAGCGCGTGTTCCGCCTGGTCCCCGGCATGGAGAACGCGGAGTTCGTGCGCTACGGGGTGATTCACCGCAACACCTACCTCGACGCGCCGCGCACGCTGAGCCCCTCGCTCGAACTGCTGGCGCGGCCGGGGGTCTACGTCGCGGGGCAGCTTACGGGTGTGGAGGGCTATGTGGAAAGCGCCGCGATGGGCATCTATGCCGGACTGGCGTTGGCCGCGAAGCGTCATCGGCGCACGATGCCGACGCCTCCGCGTGCGACGGCCTACGGCTCGCTCTTGGCCCATTTGAGCGATGCCACCGAACGCGAGTTCGCCCCGATGAACATCAACTGGGGTCTGTTCCCCATGCCCGAGCCGTTCATTAAGGAGAAGCGCGCACGCCAATCGGCGAAGCTGACGGCGGCGCAAGAGGCGTTCGCCGGGTGGCTCGATCAAGTGCGTAAAGAGGTCCCCGGGCCGCTCGCCGTGCCCTTTGATCTTGTTCGGGCCACTCGCGATATTCCCTCTCAAGGTGTCGAACTCGGGGCAGAGTACTTCGTGCTCGAGCCTGCGATCTGGCACGGCAACACTTACCTGTATTGCTTCTGCGAGGCCGTGGATCATGATGCAGCGAATCCGCTGGTCGTGTTGCCCCAGGGAGCGATCAAGGTGCTTGACAAAGGCACTCGCAAAACAGCGTCTCCCTGACGAAGAAGAGCCCTTTGCCCAGCGAGCTCCAAGCAGTAACATCACCACGTGAAGTTCACTGACGGCAACTGGCTCCACCGAAAGGGGGTGCAAGCCCACTACGCCACCGAGGTCTACGACGCATGGCAAGAAGGCGAAGAACTCGTCCTGCTCGTCCCGACCCGCCCCATCCGTCACCGGGGCGACACGCTTGAAGGCCCGGTGCTGACCGTCCGGCTGGCCGCCTTGGCCGAAGACGCCATCCGCGTCCGCATCGCGCACTTCGAAGGCGTCCTCGACCACGGCCCGAACTTCGAGTTGACTGCCACACCGCCCGATCCCCTGATCGAGATCAGCGAGGAAACCGTGCGGCTGTGGGCGGGACGCCTGTCCGCCGTCGTAGACCGCAAGCGCTGGGAACTGCGGTTCGTGGCCGAGGGCCGCACCATCACCCGGAGCCCAGGTCGTTCGGCTGCCTACTTTTCCTTGGACGGGAAGCCGCACATTCAGGAGGGCCTTGCCCTTGGTGTTGGCGAGCTAGTGTATGGCTTGGGCGAGCGGTTCACCGCCTTTGTCAAGAACGGCCAAACCGTGGACATCTGGAACGAAGACGGGGGCACGAGCAGCGAGCAGGCCTACAAGAACATCCCCTTCTACATGTCCAACCGGGGCTACGGCGTGCTGGCCAACGACCCCGGGCGCGTCTCCTACGAGGTGGCATCCGAGCGCGTGTCTCGGGTTCACATGAGCGTGCCCGGCGAATCGCTGGAGTATGTGGTCATCTACGGCCCGACTCCCAAGGAGGTCCTGCGCAAGTACACCGCGCTCACGGGCCGCCCGGCACTTCCGCCCGCGTGGTCGTTCGGGCTGTGGCTCTCGACCAGCTTCACCACGGACTACGACGAAGCGACCGTGACCTCGTTCATCCAAGGGATGGAAGATCGCGGCATCCCCCTGAGCGTGTTCCACTTCGATTGCTTCTGGATGCGAGGCTTCCGGTGGACCGATTTGGTTTGGGACCCGAACGTCTTTCCCGATCCCAAGGGGCTGCTCGATCGGCTCCACGCGCGCGGTCTCAAGGTCTCGGTGTGGATCAACCCCTACATCGCCCAAGCCTCGCGCCTGTTCGCCGAGGGCAAGGAAGGCGGCTATCTCGTTCGGAAGCCGAACGGTGACGTGTGGCAGTGGGACCTGTGGCAACCGGGCATGGCGCTGGTGGACTTCACCAACCCCCAAGCCTGCGACTGGTTCGCTGGACATCTGGAGGCACTCCTTGACACCGGTGTGGACGCCCTCAAAACCGACTTCGGCGAGCGGATTCCCACAGACGTCGTGTACCATGATGGTTCGGACACCGAACGGATGCACAACTTCTACACGCAGCGCTACAACCGAACCGTGTTCGAACTCCTGGAGCGCAAGCGAGGTAAGGGAGATGCCGTTCTGTTCGCGCGATCGGCCACGGTCGGCGGTCAGAAGTTCCCCGTCCACTGGGGCGGCGACTGCTGGTCCGATTTCGAGGCGATGGCCGAGAGCCTTCGCGGCGGCCTCTCGTTGGGGTTGTGCGGGTTCGGGTTCTGGAGCCACGACATCGGGGGCTTCGAAGGACTCCCGCCCGCCTCGCTCTACAAGCGGTGGGTTCAGTTCGGTCTCCTCAGTTCTCACAGCCGGTTGCACGGCAGTTCCTCGTACCGCGTGCCGTGGCTTTACGACGACGAAGCTGTGGACGTGCTACGCGAGTTCAGCCTTCTCAAGCGGCGACTCATGCCGTACCTCTACGCCTGCGCCGTCGAAGCGCACGAAGAGGGCGTCCCCATGATGCGGCCCATGATGTTCGAGTTCCCCCACGACCCGGCGTGCCACACCCTCGACCGGCAGTACATGCTCGGCTCTTCCCTGCTCGTCGCGCCCGTCTTCCACGAGAGCGGCGTGGAGTTCTACGTCCCTGAAGGAACCTGGACCAATCTCCTGACAGGCGAGTCGCTCGGCGGCCCCGGCTGGCGAAAGGAAACGCACGGCTTCCACACGCTTCCTCTCTTGGTGAAAGAGGGCGCGATCATTCCGATGTCCGACTCCGAGCGGTTCTGGGAAGACGTCGCGTTCCATGTCTTCGGCGAGCCCGCCCCGGGTACCACCCCAGTGTTCAACGCCGACGGTGAACTCGCAGCGACCCTCGAAGCGACCCAGACCAACGGCGCTTGGGTCTTTCGTTGCGACGCAAAGCGCTGGCGGATCGTACAAGGTTCGAACGTCATGGAACCCATAGACAACGTCGTGCGGTGGCCGGTCCCGTGAGCGACTTCGGCGCGTCGCTGCTCCACCTCGCCGCCGGGCTCATTCAAGAGCACCGCGAGACCGCGCCCAACGTCTTGCCCAGGGCAAGCGTCGCCGACTTGGAAACCCGCCTGAAGGCGATCGACTTCGCCGAACCCATCCAAGCAGAAGCGCTGCTCCCTTGGATCGCGGAGCACCTTCAGTTGGGCAACGTCCACACGACCCACCCCCGCTACTTCGGCCTGTTCAACCCCAGCACGCACCCGATCACCGTTGCCGCAGACGCGATGGTCGCGGGGTTCAACCCCCAGTTGGCAGCCGCCTCGCACGCGTTCGGGGCGTTGACCATCGAGCGGCACACACTGGCCGTGTTCCAGCGTTTGCTTGGCCACACGCCAGGAACCGACGTCGCCAACTTCACCTCGGGCGGCGCCGAAGCCAACCACAGCGGCGTGCTCGCGGCAGCGATCTCCCGTCTGCAAGGGTTCGCGGACGGCGAGACCCAGGGGGCGCGATGCTACGTCAGCGAGTACGCCCACGACAGCTTCGCGAAGATCGTCAAGTTCTGCGGGCTGGGACGAGAGGCGCTGGTTCGCGTTCCTACCGATTCGGACCGACGCATGGATGTCGAAGCACTCCGCAACGCAGTGGACCACGATCGTGCCAGGGGCTTGCGACCGTTCATCGTGGTGGGCACTGCGGGCACGACAGCCTTCGGCGCGATCGACCCATTGCCCGACCTGGCGAGCTTTTGCGCGGCCGAAGACCTGTGGTTCCACGTGGACGCGGCCTGGGGAGGTGCGGGCATTGTCTCGCCCCGACTCGAGCCCCTGTTCGAGGGCATCGAACGCGCCGACAGCGTGACGCTGGACGCCCACAAGTGGTTGAGCGTCCCGATGGGGGCCGGCATGTTCTTCTGCCGTCACGCCGAAGCTTGCCAAGAGGCGTTTGGTGTGGACGCCGTTTACATGCCGCCCCGTCGTGCCGAAATGCCCGACCCGTACACCTCGACGATGCAATGGTCGCGCCGATTCATCGGGCTCAAAGTCTTCGCTGTGTTGGCCCACCTCGGCCTACGGGGCTTGGCGGAGCACATCGAACGGCAGTGCGCTCTGGCCGATCGTCTGGCCGAGTTGGCGCTGGAGCGCGGCTACCGGGTCGAAGCCCACTCTCCGCTGGCCCTGGTCGTGTTGACCAAGCCCGGCTTAGCCATCCCTTACGAGACCTGGCTGGAGCGAATCTACACCCACAACGACGCGTGGGTGTCGCTGGTCCCGCTTGGAGACGGGCGCAAGGGGATTCGAGCCTGCGTGACCCACTACGCCACCCAAGCCTCCGATCTGGAGCGGCTGCTCGAGATCATGGACGCAGCGGCGGGCTAGAAAGCGAAAAGGCCGCCCGAAGGCGGCCTTTGAATCTGGGTGCGGGGGCAGGATTTGAACCTACGACCTCCGGGTTATGAGCCCGACGAGCTACCAGACTGCTCCACCCCGCGACTCGAAGGACAACTATACCCGCTCCGGCCCCGTCATGCCAAGCGGTGGGACCTCGGTCACGCCTTGGCGGGAGCGTGGAAGTACTCCTGCAACCGGAGACATTGGCTCTGCGTCGGGTCTTGATACAGGTCCACCGCACGCGCGATCGCCATGGCGGTGTCAATGGAGGTGACGCACGGCACGCCCGTCTCGATGCAAGCCCGCCGAATGCGCGCAGCCTCCACCTCGGCCTCCTTGTCCACGCCCGGCGTGTTGATCATCATGCTCACGCCGCCGCTCAGGATGAGGTCGAGCAGATTGGGAGAGCCCTGCGAAATCTTCGAGACGGCCTCGCACGCGATGCCCGCTTCGCAAAGCGCCCGATAGGTGCCGCCCGTGGCGACCACCTTCTTCCCAGAGCGCACCATGTCGCGCGCCAAGTCGCACGCGAGTGGCTTGTCCTCGTCGCGAACCGTGATCACGACGACACCGTCGCCCCGGAACTGGATGTGGCTCGCCACCAGCGCCTTGTAGAGCGCACTCTCGTACGTGTGGTCCACCCCCAGAATCTCGCCGGTGGACTTCATCTCCGGCCCCAAGCGGGGCTCGACCCGGCCCAGCTTCTGGAACGAGAACACGGGCGCCTTCACCGCAAACAGGATCGGCTCGGGAATCGGGGCGTCGCCAGAGACGATCTGGTCTTCGGGGACCACGCGACCCGAGGCACGCGGTTCGCACGGATGTCCCGCCGCGCGCGGGCCGCCACCATCCAACACCCAGAGGCCGCTACCGTACCCCAAGTCGGCCAACGTGTGGCCCATCGCGCAACGCGTGGCGAGGTCCACCATCGGGATGCCGGTCACCTTGCTGATGTAGGGCACCGTTCGCGAGGCGCGGGGGTTGACTTCCAACACGTAGGGCACGCCGTTTTCGATGACGAACTGGATGTTCATCAGGCCCCGGATGCCCAACTCGCGCGCGATGCGGCACGCCGAAACCACCATCTGACGCTGCACGTCGTCGCTGAGCGTGACCGGCGGATAGACGGCCATCGAGTCGCCGCTGTGCACGCCCGCGCGTTCGATGTGCTCCATGATGCCGGGGACCAGCGTCGCCTCGCCGTCGGAGATCACGTCCACTTCGGCCTCCTTGCCCAGTAGATAGCGGTCCACCAGAACCGGCTGGCCGGGATTGGCATCTTCGGCTTCGGCGTAGAACTCGCGGAACTGGTCCTCGTCGTAGACGATCTCCATCGCGCGGCCACCCAACACGAACGAGGGGCGCACCAGAACGGGGAACCCGATCTCCCGAGCGACCGCCAAGCCCTCTTCGCGTGAACGAACGGCCCGGCCGGCGGGCTTGGGCAACCCCAGCTTCACCATGAGTTGGTCGAACTGGTCGCGATCTTCGGCGGCGGCGATGGCCTCGGGCTGAGTGCCCATGACGCGCATCCCTTCCCGAGCCAAACCGGCAGCCAAGTTGATGGCCGTCTGACCTCCGAACTGGACCATGACGCCCATCGGCTTCTCATGAGCGGCGACGTCGAGCACGTCGTCGAGCGTCACGGGCTCAAAGTAGAGGCCGTCGCCCGTGTCGAAGTCGGTGCTGACCGTTTCGGGGTTGTTGTTGACGATGATCGCCCGATAGCCGAGTTCGCGGAGCGCCCAAATGCAATGAACGCAGGAGTAATCGAACTCGATGCCCTGCCCGATACGAATCGGACCCGATCCCAACACGAGCACGGTCTGAGCCATCGGGGTTATATTGTGGCACCTTGCGGCACCGCCGCGACGGGCCTCAGCCGATGAACATGATGGGCTCGCCCGGCTGAACGAGGTCGCCGTTGGCTTTGACGAGCTTCACCACCGTGCCGGCGCTCGGTGCAGTGAGTTCGTTGAACACCTTCATGGCCTCGATCAGGCCGATTACTTGCCCCGCTTCGACCGTCTGCCCCTCTTTGACGAAGGGCGGATTGCCGGGGCTCGGCGTCAGATAGAAGATGCCCATCATCGGGCTGGAAATCGGGAAACCGACGGGCCGCTCGGGCTCGGCAGCCTTGGGACGGGGGGCCACCGACCGGCGCGGAGCGACGGCAACGGGAGCCGCGGATTCCTCGCCATCCTCGTCTTCGTCCTCGTCGTCGGCACGCTCGAACGCGATCTTCCAATCCGGTCCACACCACTTGGCCTTGGTCAACTGGTAGGCGTCCATGAGGTCCGCCAACTCGGTGATCTTCTCGCGAACGTCGTCCACGGTTGGATTATGCACCTCGGCGCTTGCCTCCGAGTTCTTCGTAGGCGACCGTCGGGAAGCCCTTGACGAAAATCACGGGCAGCGTCACCTTAGCGAGCACGGCGCTGACCAGGCTGGAAGCGGCGGCCACGGTCGAATCCCCGTTGGGCAGCGGCACCACGACTTGGATGGCATCAATCCCCTGCAGCGCTGTAGCCACGCCCGAAGCCAAGTCGCGGGCCCGTTCCAAGTGGCCCACGGTCTGCAACTGCCGTTCGCTGAGAAACACCTTGCCGGCATCCAGCGATTTGCGCGCCACCTCTTCGGCATCGGGAAGCGGCGACTGGAGCGGCAGGTGGCGCGGCACGCACACCACAAACGTGAGGTGAACCTCCGCGTGCTGGGTATCCGCCAGGTGCCAAGCCATGTGCAAAGCGTCGGAATCGGTGGTGTGTCCCGTCAGGCAGACGAGAATCTTGCACCGGCAGGGCGCGAGGTTCGCCTTCTTTTTCGTGGGCTGTTCTTCCAACAGATCAAGGGAGCGACGGGCTTCCTCCACAGAGTTGGCGATGGGAAGTTGCGACCGGACCTCGGGCACCGACTTCAGGACGTCCATGACGGCCTTGGGCACGGCCGCGACGATGATGCGCGCGTCGTGCTCGGCGATGTATTCCATTGCGTCGCGGAACGTCTCGGCCCCGGCCTCGGTGCACTCGACGATGCCGCTGCAATCAACGATCACACCGGTTGCGTGGCGCTTCAGCGTCAGGGAGATGGCCGTGTGGATCGTCTCCCAGTGGTTGGCGCGAAGCGCGCCGGAGAGGATGATGACGTCTTCGTAGGATTCGACGATCATTGGGTTCGGACCGAGTGACGAAGGTACCCGAACCACCGGGCGCGTGATGGGCATAGGCGTCCGGTAAGCTCCCAAACACATGGTCAATGGCTTCATCGAGAAAGACGTCCAAGTCGCCGGTGCCACCCGGCGATACGTGGTCTATGTTCCGCGAACCTACCGCGAGGACACGCCGAACGCGACCATCGTGTTCCTGCACGGGCGCGGGGAGAGCGGCTCCGACGGGCTGTTCCAGTTGTTCAACGGTCTGCCGCCGGCGATTCTGCGCAAGCGAGACGAGTGGCCGTTCCTGGTCGTCGCGCCGCAAAAGCCCGAGTTCGACAAGCTTTGGCCCACCGAGCGTGAGACGGTGAACGCCATCCTTCGCGACGTCGAGAAGGCCTACGCCATCCACCCCCACCAGCGCTACCTGACCGGGCTGAGCCAAGGAGGCCACGGGACCATCGCGTTGGCCAAGAAACTGGTGTGGGACTTCGCCGCGATCGCGCCGGTCTGTGGCTGGTCCGAAGACCCGACGGCCGCCGCCAAGGACTTGGCGGACATGCCCCTTTGGGCGTTTCATGGCGAGAAGGATCAGGCCGTCAAACCCGAGGGATCGAAGGACCTGGTCGCGGCCCTCGAGAAGCTCGGCGCGCACCCCAAGCTCACGCTGTATCCCGAACTCGGCCACAACTGCTGGGACGCCGCCTACCGGGATGCGGGCCTTGCCGAGTGGTTTCTTTCCCATACTCTTTGAACCCGCTGAGGCTCGGGGCCCGATCTGCCGATCATTTCAGGTGACCGCGCTAGTTTTGGGTCGTGGAAGGGTCTGGGAACCAGCGACGGAACGTTGCGGTCGGTTGTGGGTGAGACCGACTGACTATGAGCGAAAACCAGGGATACGAACGCCTCGAGTTTCTTTTCAAGCGGAGCGGCACACTGCCGCCGCTGCCTTCGACCGTCATGCGGCTCATCCGTGTGATCGACACGGGCGAAGCCTCGGCCATCGACCTTGAGCGCGTCGTCACGTGCGACCCCGCACTCACGGCGGACCTCTTGCGCGCGGCCAGCATAATGGGCACCGTCGAAGCGCCAATCACAACCGTTCGCGGCGCGATCATGCGACTCGGACAACGCACCGTTCGCTCGGTGGGTACGTCGCTCCTCATCAACGACATGGTGAAGAAGTATCGGTCGGTGCCCGGATTCGATCCTGTGTCGCTTGCCCGCCATTCGCTGTTCGTGGGCTTCATGGCACGCTACCTGTTCGCGCGTCGCCACACCATCGAGCCCTTCGAGACCCGCTGGTCCGCCGACGAGGTGTTCGCCGCCGGCGTGATGCACGACCTGTCCGTGGGCGTGATGGCCATCGTGTCGCCCGCCGCCGTGACGCGTGTCTCCACGTTTGCCCGACGAGCGCACAAGAGCTTCGTGGAAGGCTTCGAGCTGATCTTCGAGAACCCCCTCAACCGGCTGGGTGCGCTGGCGTGCAACACGTGGGGACTCCCCGAGATCTTTGAAACGACCCAGCGCTACCTTGACACTCCGTGGGAACATGAAACGGAACTCACTGCGCTCTACTGCATGAGCTACGCGAACTATCTGGCCGATGCCAACGGGTTCGCCTTGGAGAGTTGGGACTTCGAACCCTCGGTGTTTCCCGAGATCAAGCTGGAAGTCGGCCTCCAAGACGAGGAGATCGCGAACGCCGTCGAGGCGGTGGGCAAGCTGACTCGGACCGCATTGGAAACGAGTTACGCGGCCGCCTGAGCGATCGCGTTGGACATGGTAACAGGGGGCGTTCAGAGCTCAGTGTTCCGGGCTTGGTGTTCGGTTTTTCGGTGTTCGACCCGGTGATCCGTGGCTCGCCGTATTCAGGCGAGGGGCAGAAACATCGGCAGCACGATGAGCCACCCACGCCTTCGGGAGGGCTGCTGGGACGTAAGGCGTATAGAGGGGTACTGCACGCTGCAATACATAGTCTGAACGTTTCTTCGGCCTTGGGGCGTGCTGCTTAGTACACGGGGGCCGCTGAAGTGTGACGTAACTGTGACCCCGTCCCGGCATCATGCGCTTGATCTCGTCACGTCCCCGTCACAGGTCTGCCTGTACATTTCACATGGGTTCGCTGTTCCACGAACGAACAGGACCAGATAGGAGCCAACACCATGAAGCAACGAACGATCGTATCGCTCTCTCTCTTTGCTCTGGCTGCCGCATCGCAGGCACAAACCACCTTCTTCGACAACTTCACCGGCTACAACTGGAATGGCCAATGGATCATCGGCGGCACCGGATCACCCCAGCCTCAGTTCGTCGCCCAACAGTTCACGTCCCAAGCGACGGGCACGGTCACGGACCTGACCGTCTCGTTCTTCAAGGAGTCGATCTCGCCGACGGGGGGTGGTCAGCTGAGCATCCTCACGGACAATGCCAACACAGTCGGCACCCTGATCGGCTCCGGAGCATTCGCCGACAGCACGGCATACTCGTTCTCGGGGCCGAACACGAACTTGCTGACAGTCAGCGGACTGAACATCGGGCTGACGGCGGGCCAGAAGTACTGGCTCCAAGTCACGGGGGACGTCATGACATCGGGCAGATGGACCTTTGATGTTGGAGCTTCGAGCGGCGATCTTGGCCTCTCGGCTTGGAACCAAGGCGCTGGCTACAACTACACGAGCATAGGGCTGGCAACCATGAAGGTCGAAGGAGTTCCCGAGCCTGCGTCCGTGGCAGCCCTCATGGCTGGGCTCGTGGGCATCGCCGCCCGGTCGCGCCGCCGGAGGGCCCAGGAGACGCGCTCGTAGCTACCGGGGGAGGGCCAGGATCGCCCGAACTCGCGTACGGGCGGCTTGTCTCGCGACAAATGCCTTCCAATCAAGAGTTCCGACCCCGCCAATAGCCGGTTCCGATTGGTGCCGGACAAGGGGTCGGAACATGTCCCACCCCCTGGTACCCTCTTCCATCCTCCTTCTTCGCCGTTCGCATCCAAGGGTCCGCCGCGACGGTGCGGCACCGGGCCGCATCGAAGTCGAAACGCCCGGCCTGAGACCAAAGCACCTCAGATGGAAACCGCCTCCCGCCGTGCCCTCAGGCTGAAGCCTCTCGCCAAGGCCAGCCTGAGCGATCAAGGCGCGACGGCGCCAGCGAAGGCGTCGTGCAGCGTACGAACGGCGCGCTCCATGTCCGCCTCGGGGACAAGGCAACTCACCGAGAGGTCGCTGTCCGAGGTTTGGAGCACGGGCACCTTCGCCTCGTGCAGCGTCCGCAGGGTGCGCAGGAAGATGCCCGGCTGCTGCAGCACCTCGTGCCCGATCACCGAGACCATGGTGCAACCCTCGGTGACCTCGGCGACGATGCGCCGCTGTTCGCCCAAGGGGCGCAGCAACCGCTCTTGAGTCTCGACTTCCTTCGTCGCCGGGCCGATCTGGAACAGGTAAATCACCGGGCGTCCGCCGTCGAGCGGCAAAACCAGCCCGTCCATCAGGTCCATCACCACTTCGTACTGCGAGCGAGGCACGCCGAAGCCGAGCCCGGTCGGGCTCACGTTGATCATGAACAGGTTGATTCCGTACCGCTCCAGCATTTCGTAGACGACGGACTGGAGTTCGCGAACGTGGCTGGCCTCCGAGGATTCGAAGTTGAATTGCAGGTACACCAGCTTGCCGGTGTGCGTGACGCCTGTCACCCGCTTGCCGGGGTAATCGCTTCGCGGCACGATGCGCGTGCCAGGGTCGTCGGAAAACGTGTTCTTCACCCAAAGCGGGATGCCGTTGTTCATCGCGATCTCGGCGGCCCGAGGGTGCAGGACCTTGGCGCCGAGGTGGGCGATCTCGGCCACCTCGTCGTAGGTCACCGTCCGCAACGTCGGCGCATGGGGCACGAAGTCGGGGTCGGCGGACTTGACGCCGTCCACATCGGTGAACACCTCGACCGCTTCCGCGCCCAGCGCCGCACCCAGAGCCGAACCCGTGGTGTCGCTGCCGCCGCGCCCGAGCGTGGTGATCTCGCTCAGCCACCCTTCGGGCGAGGCGCAAACGCCCTGAAAACCGCAGACGACCGGGATGTCGCCCTGCTCCAGAAACCGCAGAATGCCCGCCGGTTCCACTTGGGTCACGCGGGCGTTGCCGTAGTTGCCGTCGGTGTGAATGCCCGCTTGCACGCCCGTCATCGCCGACGCGGGGTGGCCAAGCGACTTGAGCAGATGCGCGAACAGCACCGCCGAGAGCACCTCCCCGCACGACATGAGCAAGTCGAGTTCGCGGGGGCGTGGCGCGGTGGGCGGGTCCACTTCGGCGAGGGCATTGATCAGCGTGTCGGTGGCGTAGGGCGCGCCGCGCCGACCGATCGCGCTGACCACGACGACCGGGCTGAAGCCCTGCTCTTTTGCCGAGATCACGCGAAGCGCCGCCGAGTTGCGGGCCTCCGGGGTGGCCACGCTCGTGCCGCCGAACTTCATCACCTTGATCCTCACGGTCGGCCCCCTGCTGCGATCGGGGCGATGGCTTCCTGCAGACGCGGCACGTCGAAGTCCGAAACCACCATGAGCACGCGGTCGTGCATGTCGCCGATGTGGTCGATCTGCACGCCGCACCGGATGGCCGTGCCCACGATGCGCGCGATCAGGCCCTCCTCGTCCCTCATGTTCACCGCATGGGCCAGCACGATGGCGCGATGCTGCAGCACCTCGTACCGGTAGCCGATGGAGCGGATAGCCGCCTCGACCTCCTCGGACTTCGCTTCGGGAACCAAGAACGACAGGCCGGATTGCGTCAACTTGAGGAAGTCGATGCTCACACCCGCTTGGGCGATGACCTCAAGGACGGCCACACGGCTCGCGACGAGCGGCTCGGGCAACCCGCTGAAGAGGACCTGCGAGTAGCCCTCGCGCACCTCGACGCGACTGACCCCTCGCTTGCTTTCGAAAACAGTCTGCTTAGGCATTGGACTTGGCGAAGCCGAGGATGGAATCCGCCTTCGCCCAAACGTCGTCGCCAAAGGCGAGTCCGGCGGCTTGGGCATTGGCATCCACTTGTTCGGGCTTCGTTGCCCCAATGATAACGCTGCTGACCTCGGGCCGGCGCAAGCACCAGGCCAAGGCAAAGGCGGCCACAGAGACGCCGAGCTCGTTCTCGGCGAAGGCCTTGAGTTCTTGCACGCGGGTCAGCACTTCGTCGCGAAGCACGCCGCCCATGAACATGTTGCTCTTGTCGTCCGCGCCGCGCGTCCCTGCGGGAGGCGGCTGGCCCGGCAGGTACTTGCCCGAAAGGACGCCCTGCGCCAGCGGAGAGAACACGACGTTGCCCATGCCCTCGGCTCGCGTGGCGTCGAGCACCCCGTCCTCAACCCGTCGGTTGAGCATGCTGTAGCTGGGCTGGTTGCTGACCGGCGGGTTGGCGTTCATCGCCCGCGCGACCGCCGCGACGCGCGAAATCTCGTGTGCGGGCCACTCGCTCACGCCCCAATAGAGCACCTTGCCCTGCTTGATGAGTTCGTCGATCGCCCGCACCGACTCGTCAAGTTGCACTTCGGGGTCGAACCGGTGGAACTGGTGGAGGTCCACATAGTCCGTCTTGAGTCGCCGAAGCGAGTTGTGCACCGATTCGAAGATGTGCTTCTTGCTCAGCCCCCGGTCGTTGGGCTTGTCGGACATCGGGAAGTAGCACTTGGTCGCGATGAACACGTCGTCGCGCCGCACGCCTTCGAGCGCCTTGGCGAGTGACTTCTCCGCCTCCCCGGCGTTGTACACGTCTGCGGTGTCGAAGAAGTTGATGCCCAGCTCAAGGGCGCGCCGGACGATCTGTCCCGTGGTCTCGTCCTGAATCGAACGGCCGTGGGTCAGCCAGCCGCCAACGGCCACTTCGCTCACGCGGACGCCAAAGCGCCCCAACTTCCGATAGTGCATGGACCCCAATGTACCAGCAGAGGGTCAGTCGCCGGTGCGCCCGAAGTTCTTGCGCAGGATCAGGAAGTCTTGCAGGTTCACCGAGCCGTTCCCGTCGAGGTCGGCATTGGCGTTCCAGTTCGCCGAGGAGGCCGTGGAGCCGTAGGCGGCGCGCAGCAAGAGGAAGTCCGTCGCGTTGATCGAGTTGTCGCCGTTGACGTCGCCGTTCACCAGCGTGATAGCGATTTCGGCACCGTTGACAGGATGCACCGCTACCCCCGCAACCCGTACCGCCAGCCAGTGCGAGGCTTTGACGCGAACATCCACCAAGCCCGTGTAGGGGACCGAGCGGGTGAACTTCCCTGCTCCATCGAGCGTGGCATCGCCGGACCATGTCGCGGCGAGATCGAGCGGGCCCACCGAGACCGTGACCGGTTGCCCGTTGCGGGAGCCACCAAAGTCCTGCAGCGTCACGGTTCCCCCGAGCGGCGCCGACTGGCCGTACATCTGGGTGGCAAAGTCGCGGGCGCTTCCCGATCCGTTCGACCAACCGGTGAGGGCGACCCTTCCGAAACGGTCCGCGGCTACCGAAGTCGCCACATCGTCGGCGGAAACCGGCCCGCTGTAGCGGAACACGTATTGCTGGGCCAAGACCGCATCGAACTTGATCAAGACGAAATCGAGGAACGTGCCGCTGCCGAACGAGTAGCCCGCGACGAAGGCGTTGCCAACGGGATCGAACGCAACGGCGGTCGCCACATCCTCCCGATTGCCGGGACCGTTGTAGCGGGACACGTAGCGCTGCGTGCCCGTGGGTCCATAGGAAACCGCGACCAGGTCGTAGCCCGAGTTGACGCCCACGGATTCGCCGACGACGATCACATTGCCATACGGATCGCGCGCGACGCCGTAGGCGGCGGCGTTGGTGCCCCCCGTCCCGTTGTAGCGGGCCGTCCACACCGTATTGAACGACGAGTCGTAGCGGATGGTCATCATGTCTTCGAGGATGGACGTCTGTGCCGAGTAGCCCGTGATCGTCACGCGACCTTGGTCGTCGGCCACGAGGTCGAACGCTTCGTCGGCAGCCGAAAGGGACGGGTTGTTGTAGTAAGCCAACCGATCCAGCCCTCCGCCCGATGTGAGCTTCACGGTCGTCATGTCCCTGCCCGTTGACGCGGTCGAGTAGCCCGTGGCGTACACGTTCCCTGCGGCATCTGTCTTGACTGCCGCCGCGGAATCGGCCAATCCGGCGCGGTCGAAGTGGAAGTCCCAAGCCAACGCACCGGTTGCGAACACTTTGATCACGGCGAAGTTGTCGCTTCCCAGTGTGGATACCGAACCCGCGACGTGGCAAACCCCGGTTGCGGGTTCGACGTGCAGGGCCCGTGGCAAATCTGCTCCAACCGATGCCGTCCCCGAATATCGCCGGACCCACTGCTCGTCGCCCGAAGCGTTCAGCTTCACCAAGACGAAATCGAACCCGGTGGACGCACCAAGCGAATGGCCGACCGCGTAGATGTTGCCCGCGTTGTCCGCGCCCATCGCCACGACTTGGTCCTCGCCGTTGCCCGTGCCGTTGTAGCGATAGGTCCACCCGACGGTGCCGGTGGGGCCGTAGCGGACGATCCAGAAGTCGAGGCCCGAGCCCGAACCTTGGGAACTGCCGCCGACGATTGCGCCTCCATCGGGGGCCACCAGGACGGACTGAGCCGAGTCGTTGCCGTTGGCGGGGCCGTTGGATCGCGACGTCCACCCCAAAGACATCTGGGCATTGGCAAGCGAAGGGACCAAGAGTAAGCCGAGAAGGTGCGTGAGACAGCGCATCGACATTTCATCAGACGCGCGCGGCGCGGAGGAGGTACTCCTTGGTCCCAGCGACCCAGCGGAGACGCCTCTATTCCTTTTAGTCCCCCTTCGCCAATCGCCCAGCCGGCACCTAGCCGGTGAGAGCAAAACCATTGATCGGCACACGTAATCGTGTGCATGAAACAGCCCAACGGTTAGGCCGCCCAACCTTGCGGCCTAACCGTGGATTCCTCCGAAACAGCCCGCTTACTTGCGGTTGCGGCGTCGAGCAGCCAAGGCGCCCAGTCCAATGACGAGGGCAGCCATGGAGCCCGGCTCAGGGACGACGTCGGCGTTGAACTGCCAACCCGAGAACGAACCCGTGTCGCCACCGCCCCAGTCATGAACCTCAAGCGTCCAATCCGAATCGGCAGCCACGCCAGTGAACACGGTGAAGTCAAGGCCCGTGTTGCCGGGAGCCGTGGCAAACGCGTGCTCGGACCGATTGTAGGTTCCAGCAGCCACGCCGACAGTCGAGCCAGCGGCCACAAACGCCGCCAGCAAATCGCTTCCGCCCGAGTTCACGAACGTGTAGTCGCGACCCGTGAGGCCGGTCGTTCCGTCCGAACCGTAGTTCGAGCTGTCGCCGAAGTTGTTGAACCCGGTGTTGGCGGAGCCGATGCGGTGGACGAGGTTGACCGTGTTCGAACCGTTGGTCAAGCTGATCTGGACGTCGCCGCCCCACGTGTGGTTCAGGCCGAAGACGGTGACGCTGTTGAACATCGTGACCATCATGCCACCCGTGCTCGGGGTGATCGTCGAAGAGATGAGACCAGGGGTGACGTGGTCAACCGTCGCGTCAGGAATCGCGCCGCCCGTGCCACCACCGAAGTCGTCTGCAAAGCTTACCGATGTGACGGCCAACGCCGCCAAGAGCAGTGTGTTTCTTACCATTCTGTCCTCCTTCGAGCCTCTTGCGGGGCTCTGTCGTATGCGCTTTTGATTGGCCTCTAACGGGCCGTGCGCCTTACGGAGATGATCATATCACACATCTCGCCATTTGGCAAGACTTTTTTTACTTTTTTCTCAGACGGGCGAATTCCGGGTCCAAGCGCATCGTCCGCACGCCACCGCTCGCCGAGGTTTCGATGAAACCCAGCGAGGCGTACAGCGCCCGGGCCTCCACCATCGAGTCAAGGGTCTCGAGCACCAGAGGCAGCCCCCGCGAGCAGCCGATGGCCGACAGGACCAGCCGCCGCCCGAGACCGGTTCCCCGTGCCCTGGGCTCCACGAAGAGCCGCTTGAGAATCGCGTGGTCGCCGCCAAACTCCAACAGGATCACGCCCGCGAAGTCGTCGTGTCCCGGCGCACCGATCCAAGCTTTGCCGCTTCTGCCTCCGTAGCGTCGGTGCAAGGCCGCCAAGTCGTCCGACAAGTCATCGAAGCAGGGGGTCTCGCGAATGGTCAGTCCGTACTCCTGGACGAGGCGACGCGCGTGGTCCCAGTGCTCGGGGGTTCGGGGATGGATGACTCTCAGGTTGGCACCTCTGGGAACTCAGTATGCGCCGATGCCCTTCGCCGCAGCAACCGGCGTCATGGCGAGAATCTTCAGGTCGAGCCAGAAGCTCATTTCGTCCACATACTGCAGATCGAGCTCGATCCACTCCTCGAAGGACAGCTCGCACCGCCCCTTGATCTGCCAGTAGCACGTCATTCCCGGAAGCACGCTCAGCCGCCGCAGAGTCCGCTCGTCGTAAGCTTCCACCTCGTGGGGGATGGGCGGTCGGGGCCCAACCAGCGACATCTGGCCGGCCACCACGTTGAAAAGCTGGGGCAACTCGTCCAAGCTGAAGCGGCGCATGAAGCGGCCCACGTTGGTGATCCGCGGGTCCTTCCGCATCTTGAAGATGGGGCCGTTCTTCTCGTTGAGCGCGAGAAGCTTGGCCAGTTCCTTGTCGGAACCGTCGCGCATCGAGCGGAACTTGTAGAACCAGAATGTCCGGCCGCCGAGTCCGCAGCGACGCGAACGGTAGAGGATCGGTCCCGGGCTGGTCGCTTTGACCACCAAGGCGCAGCCGACCAACAGAGGGCTGAGGAGCGCGATCAGCACCAGTGCGCCGACGAAGTCGAAACAGCGCTTGGCGAAGGCGTACCGAACCTTCTTTGGCTCGACGATCAAGGGCTCGCTCGCTCCGGTCCGACGCGCCTCGCACCATGCCGCCATCAACTCAGCGTGTTTGGAACTGGTTGGGGCGGAGGCACTCATGCGGCTTCGTACGATGACTGGCGTTGACGTCTCAAATGGCGCGAAAAAGCGCTAGGGCATAGCCCCGACGCTCCGCATCTTACCCCGCGAGGCTCTCAGGTGGACTGTTCCAAGGTCAAGCGTTCGACAACGGCCTCCGTCGTCGCCTCGGGCCTCCGCGACTCGGTCTCGGTGGCCACAGCCTCCTCCAACCGATCGGTCGTCTTGCGGGCGGCCTCGTGTCCCTTGTTGAGCAGAGCCTTGAATCCGACCAGACCCGCGCCGATCACGGCGGCCGCGACGCCCAAGCCGGCCGCGACCAAGCCCCGCTCGGACATGCTTGCCGTTGCAATGATGCTTCCAACCAGGCATGGATACAAAGTCGTCATGAACGGCAGGAACGCGTTCGACTTGACGTGGATGCGCGTGCGCCCGTTCCGCGAAGTCACGTTGAGGTTCGCGAGGCCCCAACCCGTCCAGATCTGTCCCTGGAGCGACTTGCCCACCTGAACCACGGGCCGCTGGGTGCTCGCGCTCTTCACGTGCTCCATCACCACGTCGAAATCCTCGGGCGGCAGTTCGCCGTCAACCACACGTTCGAACTCCTCCGTGAGATGGAGGGGACCTTTCTGGCCCTCCCGGACCTGCGAGGCGAGCGCCACCTCGATGTACTTGGGGTCGATGCCGGCTTCCTCGGCGATGCGCTTGAGTTCGTCCAGAGTGACCCCCGGAACATAGGCGCGCGCACTGTCGCCAGCCGATTCCTGAAGGGCGACCGCCCGCTGAACGATCTCAGCCGCCTCTTTCTCGCTGAACACGCGCTTGCCGAGACTCATGGATTTCCCATTCTAGCTGGTCCCCGATGTTTGCATGGGACGCTCCACGGGATAGCATCGGCCCGGTCGTTTCTGTATACTGTGCAATTCAGGGCGGTGTGCCGCCCAAGACCATCGCGGGGTTTGATTCAACTCACCATGAAGCGCAGAAGTTTTCTCTACATCGCCCTAGGCGCCGTGTTCGGCGCGGGCATCTTGGCAGGCTGCAGCGGCGGCGGCTCGAGCGAGTCGGGTGGCGGCACGGGCACCACGGCGACGGGCGACTCCATCAAGATCGGACTCGTGGCCAGCCTGAACGGCGACCAGCGACCGTGGGGCGTGGACAGCGAGCGAGGCGTTCGTCTCCTCGTCGACCAAATCAACGAGGCGGGTGGCGTCAACGGCAAGAAGATCGAACTGCTGGTCGGCGACTCCAACTCGGATCCCCAGATCGGAAAGAGCGCCACGGAGAAGCTCATCTCCGACGGCGCGGTCGTCGTCCTCGGCGAGGTCGCCAGCGGAATCACCGCTCAGATGGCCATCGCCTGCACCGAGAAGGGCATTCCGTTGGTTGCCATCGGCGCGACCCGGGACGACATCAGCGACAAGGGACCAGACATCTTCCGCGTCTGCTACCGAGACAGCTTCCAGGGCCCGGTCATGGCCAAGTTCGCCTTCGAGGAACTCGGCTTGAAGCGGGTCGCCCTGATGACCGACAAGAAGATCCCCTACTCGACGGGCCTCAGCAACTCGTTCCGGGACTACTACGCGATGCTCGGCGGCGAGATCGTGGACGAGCAGTTCTACGAGGGCGGCGCATCCACCCAGTTCAACGCGCAGCTCACGAACCTGAAGGGCAAGAACCCCGACGGCGTGTTCCTCTCCGGCTACTTCACCGAAGTCGGCCCCATCGTCCGACAGGCCAGCCAAGTCGGCCTCACGAACGTGAAGTTCATGGGCGGCGACGGTTGGGACAGCAAGGAGATCATCAACTCCGGCGGCGAGGCCATCGTCGGCGGCTACTTCTGCAACCACTACTCCGACCAGGAGGATCGGCCGGAAGTCAAGGCGTTCCTCGATGCGTTCGTGGCCAAGTACAACGAGCGGCCCGGCACAACCATGGGCGCCCTCGCCTACGACGCCGCCGCTGTTGCGGTCGAAGCGATCAAAGCCGTGACCGGCGACGTTTCGTCCAAATCGGTCGCCGGCGCGCTCCACAACCTCGAGAACTACAAGGGTGTCTCTGGAGACATCACGTTCAAGGGCCAAGGCGGCAACCCGCCGAAGCGAGCACTCGTCGTTGAACTCCAAGCGGACGGCACCCAGAAGCCCGTCAAAGCCTACGCTCCGACGGACGTCAAGTAACGCATGGACCTTGGGACGGCCTTTGCGGCAGGTTTGCAGTTGGATTTCGCAAACCTGCCGCAGCAACTTGTAAACGGCATCCTGCTGGGCTCGATCTATGCCCTGATCGCGCTCGGCTACACGATGGTGTACGGGGTGCTCCGTTTGATCAACTTCGCCCACGGCGAGGTCTTCATGTTGGGCGCCTATATGGCGCTCTTCGTGTCTTGGTGGCTCGGCTATTCGCCCACCGCCACGACTTTGGGCCAATCGTCGTGGGTGAACCTGCTGATGATGCTCGTGGCGAGCATGGTCGTCTGCGCGATCATCGGCATGCTCATCGAGTTGTTCGCCTATCGGCCGATGCGCAGCCAACCGCGCATCGCCAGCCTGATCACGGCGATCGGCGTGTCCCTCATGCTCCAATACGCCGGCGCGTTGTTCCTCCCCAACAGCCCGCCGCAGCCCATTCGGGAGGAGATCAACCCGTACAGGAACGAGGTGCTCCAGATTCCGCTCAAGCCGCGCGACACCACCTTCATCGAGAAGATCAAGGTCGAAGAGGCTGAGTTCAACGCCGCGGAAGCCGCAGTCAAAGCACGGATGGAGACCGAGGGCGTCAAGAGCGAGTTCGACCTTTCGCCCGAAGGGCGCCTCCTGCGCGAGACCCGCAACGACGAGCGCAACGACGTCACCAACATGAAGAGCGAGTACGAGCGCAGCGGCGTCTCGTTGCTCATCCCCTACGGGCAGCTCATCATGTTCGTCACGGCTCTAGCGCTCATGCTCATCCTTCGGCACATCGTCATGAACACGAAGCCGGGCCGGGCGATGCGGGCCGTCTCCCTCGATTTCGATTCGGCCTCGCTGATGGGCGTCAACGTCAACCGGATCGTCACCCTGACGTTCGCCATCGGTTCCGCGCTCGCCGGTGCCGGGGCGATGATGAGCGCCACGTTCCTCGGCTTGTCGCTGACCACGTTCTTCGGCGTCCAGCCGGGCGTCAAGGCGTTTGTGGCCGCCGTCCTCGGCGGCATCGGCAACATTCCCGGCGCGGTGCTGGGCGGCCTCTTGATGGGCGTCGCCGAGACGCTGGTGGTGTGGTCGGGCTACGGCGACTACAAGGACGCGATCGCTTTCGTCATCCTGATCGCCGTCCTCTTGTTCCGGCCGGGCGGACTGCTGGGCAGTTCCAAGGTGGAAAAGGTATGAAGTACTGGCCGACACGAGTCGTCTCGATTCTCGCCGGCTTGGGCGCTTGCTTCCTGATCTCGGCCGCCGCCGACGCTTCGGGCAACGATTACACCAAGCGGCTGGTCGTGCTCGCCGGGGTCTGGGTGATCCTCTCGGTCAGCTTGAACCTGATCAACGGGATCACTGGCCAGTTCTCCATCGGCCACGCCGCGTTCTGGCAGGTCGGAGCCTATTCGGCGGGCATCATCAGCGTCCAGCACTACGCGAACTCGGGCATCACGGGCTTGCCGTGGCTGTTGCTGATGATGGTGGCGGGCGCGATCTTCGCGGCGCTGGCCGGCTTGGTCGTCGGGCTCCCGTCGTTGCGGCTGCGGGGCGACTATCTGGCCATCGTCACCTTGGGCTTCGGCGAGATCATCCGCATCATCGTCCAAAACCAAAAGCCCTTGGGCGAAGCCTACGGCATGAATGTCTCGCCCAAGTTCCAGTTCACGTGGCTCGTGTGGCTCACCGCATTCGCTGCCATCGCGATCTGCCGGAACCTGCTCAAGTCGGCGCACGGACTTCCCTTCCTCGCCGTCCGCGAAGACGAGGTGGCGGCCTCGGCGATGGGCGTGAACGTGACGCGCGTGAAGGTGACGGCGTTCCTCATCGGCTCGGCGCTCGCGGGCGTGGCGGGTGCGCTGTTCGCGCACTACGAGGGCTTCATCTCGCCGCAGCAGTTCCGCATGGAGCAGTCGTTCATCATCCTCACCATGGTCGTGCTGGGCGGAACCGGCTCGATCACGGGCTCGGTGCTGGCTGCGGTCGCGCTCTTCTATCTGCCCGAAAAACTCCGCGACATGGGTCCGGTCACGGGCGGCCAACTCCTGGCCGGCACGTTCGCCACCGTGCTGGCGGTCTATCTGGTGAAGCGGGTGATCGACCACTTCCACGGCACCAAGAAGGAGGCGGCGATCCGGCATCTGGGCATCGTGCTCGGATGCATGGCGCTCAGCTTCGTGCTCAGCATCGTCCTGAACCAGGTGCCCGTCCTCGCCAGCGCGCGCTACGAAGCCGAGAAGCTCCGCATGGTCATCTTCTCCGGCGTGCTCATCATCCTGATGCTCGTGCGGCCCCAAGGTCTGCTCGGCCACGCCGAGTTCTCGTGGGAATGGCTCAAGCGCGTGCTCGGCCAACGCCGTTCGGAGGCGGCCCAAACGTCGTGAGCCTGCTGGAACTCAACAACGCGACCATCAAGTTCGGCGGGTTGGTTGCCGTCAACGACGTGTCGTTCGCCGTGTCGAAAGGCGACCTGTTCGGGCTGATCGGTCCCAACGGTGCGGGCAAGACCACCTGCTTCAACCTGATCACGGGCGTCTACAAGCCAACCAGCGGCTCGATCAAGTTCAAAGGTCGCGAACTCTCTGGGACGCCTTCGAACAAGGTGGCCCAATTGGGCATCGCCCGCACGTTCCAGAACATCCGGCTGTTCAAGGCCCTGAGCGTGTTGGAGAACGTGGTGGTCGCCGCGTTTTTGCGGCACCGTGTGGGTCTGGCCAGCGCAATCGCCGACCTGCCGAACTCGATCCGCGAGACGCAAGAACTCAAGGACCAGGCGATGGCCCTGCTCGAGGTGCTGCACTTGGACAAAGTGGCCCACACGCGCAGTTGCGATCTGCCCTACGGCATGCAACGGCGTCTGGAAATCGCCCGCGCGATGGCCACCCAACCCGAGTTGTTGCTGCTCGACGAGCCGGCGGCGGGCATGAACCCCCAAGAATCGGATGACCTGCTGCGCGTCGTGCGCCAAATCCGCGACCAGTTCAACATGACCGTGTTGCTCATCGAACACGACATGCGGTTCGTGATGAACCTGTGCGAGAAGATCGTGGTTCTGGACCACGGGTGCGAAATCGCCCAAGGCCCGCCCGAGGCGATCCGAAGCAACCCGAAGGTCATCGAGGCCTACCTCGGCGAACCCGTCTGAGCGCGCCTTAGGTTCGCCAGCGCAGCAAGCGTTCGCGCGTCGGGTCGCCCGTAGGAGGGCTTCTTGGTTATCGTGCGCAACAGGCCTTGGCCCGCGTCGAACTCTGCGAGCAGGCTCATCCCGTACGACTCCACAATGACCCGGTCCGAAGGCGCGAACTTGGCGGGAGCGGCGACGCGCTCGATCTCGCCTTCGACCGAAACCTCCCGCCCGTTCAGGGTGAAGCGCAACGCGCCGGGCCCGAGGTTCCAGCCGAACGAGCGATCGGACGATTGGGCACCGCCCCCCATGGGCCGGAAATGCCACAGCGCGAGGACACGCCCCGTCTCGGCGTCGATGACCACGCGGTAGCGGTGCCAACCCACGCCGTCGCTCCGCAAGATCTCTCGATCCTCGAAGAACCCGCTGTAGGCGAGGATGCCCCGACCCGCGGCGCCTGCCGCGAGTTGTTCCGCCGAGTACCAATCGTGCCGCCCCTCGGTCGCGGCCTCCGGCTTCACGATCGCCAACTCGAACTCCTCGACCTCCTGAAGGATCGTCGAGCCGTGGAAGAACGCGAGCGCCTCGAAAGCCGTGTCTCTCGCCTCGGCGATGGACAGCCGCGGGACGAGATTGGGGGGTGGCTCGGGCGGGTAGACGCATGAGAACAAGCGAAGCCTCCCGTAGAGCGGGTCAATCTCCATCACGACTGGCTCAAGGGGAAATGTAGCCTCCCCTTTCACGAAGTCGGCCTCAACCAGAACCATGTTTCGGTCGTCCACCTCAATCTTGCGAAACTTCAACCCCCCGCATTCTGGCCATGCAGCCTTAGCATAAAGGTTGCATAGCACTTCAACCATTTCCCGTGACAGAACCGGCTTGACTTCCGCACGGTTTCGGCCACGATTGTACTCGGAACTGTATCCCGACGATCCGAAGTAAGCGCGAATGCGGCCCGTTCTGCGATCCATGAAAGCTCGATCGCCATTGACGGTCACTTCAACCTCTCCTATCAGATTGATCGTCACCTTCGACTCCTCTCTGCGGAGTGGAGGATCAGGAGCATGACGCCCACCAGCAGTCGTCGCCACCTCGCTGAAGGCAAGTAGCTTGGCGACAGGATCAGGTGAACCTGCCTGTTGGAAAAGCAATACGGCAGTTAGTATGCATAGAACCATGAGTTCGATACCTCCGCTCCGTTATAGACCTTCCTAATTCGCGCATACTCGTCTCCTCGCCAGAGCATTGCGAGGTGGACTCCCGAGCTGCTCTGTTGAGGAAACTGAGCATTGGATTGTTCAACTGCCTTTGAGAGTACGAGCCCTTCTCTGAGATATCTGTAGACCGCTTCTGCATGCACATCTATGGCGAAGTTGCCCTTGTATCCCAATGACCACACTACTACAGGATAGCCAGCATAGGCTCGGTTCACGTATGTGATGTTCGGATCGATGTCGTGTACTGCGAAAGCAAACGGAGCGTGGTAGGTCTGAGCCAGGGTCTCGCAAGCGTGCATTACCACGATGTTGGGCAGGGGCACCGTCCGACCGTTCGTCACGTAACCACGAATCTCGCTCACCTGGTTGGGGACATAGTTGAAGAACAGTTGATCCGACTGCGACGAACGGACGTTCGTCGGCTCCCCGTGCGTGAAGCCCAGGATGTAGGTCGCGGTCTTGAGCCAGTTCGCGAGTTGCGCCTCGGTCGTATTCTGAACGTCTGTGTCCTGATTGAGCACGGCGTGGTTGCTTTCCAAAAATGAACCGTTCGCCGCGTGGGCGCCGCGCCGCGAAGCAGGTGCATAGCCGTCCGGATACTCGGTTGGCGGGACGTGATACCCAAGGGCCGTGGTAACCTCCTCCTTCGTCGCCCACGTCAATCCCTTGTTGTGGACGGTCACAACAGCCGTGGCCTCGACAACACGCAGGTCTTCGACGATCATCCCCTCCTCATCAAACCCTTCCAGGTAGAACTGGGCCGAGACGGTCAGCGGGAGTTGCGTGCCGTCAGGAAAGTGAGTCGAGGCGAATCGCACGCGGTCCGACTTTTCGTCCACCATCGGTGCGAGCGTCGTTCCAACGGAGTTGCCCCCGATGGTGTACTCGTAGGAAACGAGGTGCCAAGAAGTGTAGACGATCTCCCACGTTGTTGGAAAGGTCCCCGAGAGGCCCGCGGATGCTCGGACCGAGGTGTTCACATTCGTACCGGAAACGGGCTGATTGGGCACAAAGGGGACCGAAGCCCCCGTGTCGTACGAACAGACCCAAACGTCGAGGCGAACGTTGTCCAAGATCAGATGGTTCGCACCGTACGGGTCGCTGGCCATCGCCCCCCCCCGGCACAGACCAGCACTGCGACGCTCGCCCGAAGGAGGCTCCGGACGCCGCGTGTCAAGTCGTTGGCTCGATTCCCACTCACAAGAAACATCATATCACGGTTCCCTTCAAAGCGCAAGCCCTGTTCTAGGACCATTGCCCTGCCACAACAGGTTCTTTGCACGCCCTCTCAAGTCCGTGTTTGCGAACTTTCTTGCGCAAAGCGTTACAATCCCACCCATGCCTGCCCCCCAAGCCCCCGACTGGCGCGAACTCGTCCAGACGCTCGAGCTTCAAGCCCACCCCGAAGGCGGGTTCTACCGCGAAACGTGGCGCTCCGCACACAGCGTCGACGCAACCTCCTACGGCAGGCCCGAAGCCGGATCGCGAAGCGCCGCCACGAGCATTCTGTTTCTTTTGCCCTCGGGCCACGAATCGCGCCTGCATCGCGTGGCCTCGGACGAGTTGTGGCTGCATCAGGGCGGCGACCCGTGTCTGCTGTCCATCGGCGATTCGCGGCACGACCTTGGGGTGGCCCCATGCCTTCAGGCGCTGGTCCCTGCGGGCGTATGGCAGTCGGCGAAATGTGGCGAAGGGGCGCATGGCTACACGTTGGTGGCCTGTATCGTGGTTCCGGGCTTCGAGTTCCAAGATTTCGAGTTGGCCTAACACCCAAAGTGGAAAAGTGGGCCCGCCTCCGGACGGGCCCTCGACATCGGACTAGCTCTTCCCGAGCAGTCGCTGGTTTTGTCGGATGCGCGATCTCAGTTGACAAAGACACCTGTAATCGCCAGGAGTAGAAGCAGAGCCAATGAATTGGCCATGCTCGTTGACGTAAACGAGCTTGTGCTTCGTCCTGTGCGAGAACCGGTATCCCGCGTCCAACAAGATGCGCTCCACTTCACGCGCCCGGGCGCTACCCAGACTCAGTCACCTTTGGTGCAAACGGCAGTTTGGAACCTCCGAATGGTTGCGTCGCGGCTCGCGCCAACGGTTGCTAGCGCGAGCGTCCGTTGACAGGTTCAGTATAGCGATAATCCCGGACCACGCCCATTGAGCATGGCGAAATGGGTACTTGGAACCATCGCCTGGCAGAGAATGCCCTGAATCCAGCATCTGGGCCGCACGGGTGCGTTTGCCGCCCTGGTTGAGTCACAATCCACAACATGCACCGATTCATGCGCCGTCTGGGCTTGGCCGCCCTGCCCCTCATGCTTCTCGCCGCGGGTTGCGGCAACTCGGAGCTGAACAGCACGGTCGTCACCGGCAGCGCCGACGATCTCGGCGACGGCGTGGTGCGGTCTTGGGGCTTCCTCGACCCGGCGGACGTGCCCCAGCAGATCAACATCAGCTTCTCGCCCAACTCGGTCAGAAACCTCGACCCCGCAGGCGAGTCTGCGGTCATCGCGCTGCCCCGCAACACGGGCACGCCCTACACCCACATCGTGGTCTCCTGGCTCCCGGCGGGCCACAAGGGCGCGACCGGCGTGTTCGCGACGCCCACCGTCGGCATCCACTTCTTCACCTTGCCCGAGGTGGATCGGCTGCTGATCGACGTCGCCGACCCCGAGATGGCCATTCACCCCGGCGCCGCCTTCATGCCCGCCGGCTACACCTCCAACGACGCCTCCGGCACCGACGAGATCGGCCTCTATTGGAACCAGCCCACCGTCGACATCGAAGGTGCGGCCAGCTTCGGCTCGTTCGATGGCGAGACCATCTTCACCGCGTTCTGGTTCACTCCGACGTTCTTGGAGTCCAAGACGGCGATGACTCTGGCCATCCCCCAACCCGCTTCCGTGGCCAAGTCCGGCTACTATCCGACGGTGGTTCAAGTGGTGGTCGGCGAGGGACAGTCGGATTATCAGGTCACATTCTCCGACTTCGTGTTCCGTGTAGCGACCCCGGCGCCCTAGTCCAGCCGCCGAACGCAAGCCGGGCGACGTAGAATCACAGCGATGCCTTCGCGAACCCGCCGACTGGTCGTTGGAGTCACGGGCGCCAGCGGCGCCATCTACGCCCAACGGTTCCTCGCCCAAGCTGCCCGGCACTTCGACGACATCTACGTCACGCTCAGCCGTCAGGCCGTGCAGGTTGCGGGCACCGAACTCGGTATCTCGCTGAACCCCGCCGCCCTCGACGTCGAAAAGTGGTTGGGGCGGCCCGCGCCGCAGATCCACCTGCTGGACTCCAACGACTACTACACGCCGCCCGCAAGCGGCTCGTTCGTCCACGACGGCATGGTGATCGTTCCCTGTTCGATGGGCACCGCTGGGCGCATCGCCCACGGCATCTCGAACGACCTGGTGACGCGGGCCGCCGACGTGTGCCTGAAGGAACGGCGCCCCCTGATCCTGGTGCCCCGCGAAATGCCTTGGAACCTCATCATGCTCCGCAACATGACCCAACTCGCCGAAGCAGGGGCGACCATCCTGCCCGCCAGCCCCGCCTGGTACCACCAACCCAAGTCGTTGGAGGACCTGGCCGACACCGTGGTGGCCCGCATCCTGCAGCAGCTCGGCGTCGAACAAGACCTCGTGCGACCCTGGATGGAGGAGGACCGATGAGCGACCGACACGTGGTGATCGCCGGGGGCTCTGGGTTCATCGGTGGCGCTCTGGTCGCGCAGTTGGTCGCGAGCGGATACCGGTGCACCGTCCTCAGCCGATCCGGGCGGGCCGTGGCCGGCGCGTCCGGGGCCGTGTGGGATGCCGTGTCTGCCGATGCCTTGGTGCCGCTGATCGAAGGTGCCGAAGCCGTCGTCAACTTGGTCGGCGAGCCGATCGTGCAGCGCTGGAACGAGGACACCAAGCGACGGATCGTGGATTCGCGGGTCAACTCCACTCGCGCCGTGGGGGAAGGCATCGCCAAATGCTCGACGCCGCCAAGGGTCTGGCTGAACGCGAGCGGCGTCGGCTATTACGGCGACTCGGGCGACCGACCGCTGAGCGAAGCCAGCCCTCCGGGCACCGACTTCCCCGGCCGGGTGGCCCAACTCTGGGAGGGAGCGTGCATGGAAGCGGCGACGCCGCAAACGCGCAAGGTGGTGGTGCGGATCGGGTTCGTGTTGGGGCGCGGGGGCGGAGCGCTCAAGCCGCTCGTGGCCCTCACCAAGGCGTTCATGGGCAGCGCCATCGGCACAGGCCGCCAATACGTCAGCTGGATCCACCTGGCCGATCTGGCCCGGCTGTTCGCGTTCCTCATCGAGAACGACGTGCACGGCCCGGTGAACGCCACGGCACCGACGCCGGTGCGCCAAGGCGAGTTGATGGCGGCGCTGCGGCGTCATCTGGGCCGTCCCCCGGTGCCGCCGGTGCCTGCTCCCTTGTTCGAGGCGGTGAGCCGCTTGCAGGGCGTCGAGCCCGAACTGGTGCTCCGCGGGCAGCGCGCCTTGCCTATCGCGGCGCAGTTTCACGGGTTCGACTACCGCTTCCCGACCCTTGACGGCGCCCTGAACGACCTGCTTGGCGAGTGAGCGTTTATACTGTCCTCGTGCGGTTCATCCTGTCGCTGGCGTTGCTGGGTTGCCTCCTCGCGGGTTGCGAGAAGCCCAAGACCGTGGTTCAATCGGATGAAGGGGGCCCTCAAGAGGCCGCCCGTCCGACGAGGAGGGGGGTCGAGGTCCGCCCGGCCCGCGAAGTGACGTTCGCCGCGAGCGACGGTTCGAAGGTGTTCGCCGACCTGTACACTTCGAACGCCGACTCGCGTTGGCTGGTCGTCCTGTTCCATCAGGCAGACAGCAACGCCTCCGAGTACGCGAGCATCGCGCCCCGCATCGCCGCACTGGGGCTCGACGCGTTGGCTGTGGACCTGCGCTCGGGTGGCCGCCTGTGGGAAGCGGACAACCGGACCGCCGCGACGTACGAGTCGCCCCAAGCCTACGAGGCTTCCCTTCCCGACATGGAGGCCGCTCTCGACTGGGCTGCAGCGCAGGGCAAATACTCGCGGGTCGTCGTTTGGGGGAGCAGCTACACGGCCAGCCTGGCCCTGAAGTTGGTCGCCCGGCCCGAGATCGCAGGCATGATCCTCTCGTCCCCTGGCGAGTACTTCCCCAACGAGTCGGTGGCCGAGTGGGCCAAGGCCGCCGACCGCTTCCCGATCTTGATCACCGCCTCCCCCGAGGAGGCCGAAGACGACGAGAGGGCCATCTTCGAGGCGATGCCGACTCCGCCCGGCCCCGCACCGCACCGCTTGGTGCACCACGAAGGGGGAATTCACGGCGCGAGCACGGCCGACCCCGATCGTTGCGAGGCCGCCGACCGCTATTGGTCCGACGTGCGCGGCTACTTCGAGTTGCTCAGGCCGCGGCGGCCCGTGGAGTTCCAGGGGGCCACTCGGACCACGACCGATTGAACCTGCGGTCATAATGCCCTTCATGCGGTCCGCTCATCTCGTCCTCCTCGCCGTTCTCGTCGCCGTGGTGGGGTTCGGCTGTCAGCAAGCCAAGACCGTCGAAGGCAAATGGCGAGTGACCGGAGCGCAGCTTCCCGCAGGAGCGAGCAACGGAACGGTCGTTGCCGAACTCCAAGGTGGAACCGCGAAGATGACGGTTCAAGCCGATCTGCCGGGTGGGGCCGGTTCCATCGCTCTCAACTTCAGCGGCACGTACACCTACGAAAACGAGACCCTGACCACCCAGTTTGGCGACGTCGAACTCGATACGAGCAAGGTCGACGGGGCTCAGCGACCGGTGATCGAAGCCCTTGCACCCCAGATCAAGTCGCAGGTCGCCGAGGCCGCGAAGAAGGCCCAGACTTCGAAGGTGACTTGGCAAACGCCGGATTCCTTCACCGTGACCGTGGACGGCAACACCAACACGTTCACACGCTACAAGGGCGAATAGGGGCGCTTCACGATTCGAGTGCGGCCTCGGCTCTCTCGACAAAGTCGTCGCAACAGCCTTCGACGTCGCACGAGAGATCGTCGAACCCGCCATACACGGTGATCGTCAGCCAGCGACCGTCTCCGTGCGTGGGGCACTCCAGTTCCTCGACCTTGGCGGCCAGCGTGCGCTCAGCGATGCTCTTCATCATCAGGCCCTTGTCGTCGAGCCGGCCAGCGGCGATGTCGGGGTCGTCGAATTGGACGGTGATCATGGTTGTTCTCCGGTGTCTTGGGCCATGGCCCGCAGCAATTCGCCTACGCTCCACGCTTGCCAGGGGCACCCGTTGGGCCGATGCGGCGGGTCGCCATCGTAGACTTCGGCGAGGCCGCCCATGCCGTATTCCGTGAGCATCTCGCGCACGCTTCGAAGCAATCGCTTCGCTTCGCGACGGTCGCCGGTGAGTTTGACCGTGGCCGTCACGAAAGGCCCGAGCAACCATGGCCAAACCGTTCCCCGATGGTAGGCGGCGTCCAGCTCGCGCAGGGGGCCGTCGAACCGGCCGTGGTAATGGGGGTCGTCCTGCGCGAGCGTCCTAAGTCCGTAAGGCGTCAGCAGTTCGCGCGCCACGACATCCAAGGCGCGTCTCGCTCGGTCGCCCTTCGCCGGTCCGAACGGCAAGCTCATGGCGATGACCTGATTGGGCCGGAGCGAGGCGTCGTCGGGTTCGGCCGTGTCGAGGTAGTAGCCCAGCGTCTCGGACCAGAACTTGGCGTCGAAGTGCGCTTCGGCGCGCTCGGCAAGCTGGCGGTAAGCGTCGCTCGGCCGCTGCAGTCGGTTGGCGAGGTGCTCCATCACGCGCAACGCGTTGATCCAGAGTCCGCAGATCTCGACCGCTTTGCCGTGGCGAGGCGTCACCACCCAGTCCCCGATCTTGGCGTCCATCCACGTGAGCTGCGACCCCGGCACCCCCTGCCGCAAAAGGCCGTCGGAGGGATCGAGGGCGATGCCGTACCGCGTCCCCGCCCGGTGATGTTCGAGCACGTCGTCCAAGGCCTTCATCATGCGAACGGCAAAGCCTTGGTTCCACTCGGCTTCCAGAGTCTGATGGACGGCATTGGCGAACCACAACGTCGCGTCCACGGTGTTGTACTCGGCCTCGTCGCCTTCTTCGACAAAACGATTGGGGATCAGGCCGTCGCGCATCTGACCCGCATAATCGCTCAGCACTTGGCGCGCCTGGGCCACCCGCCCCGTTTGCAGCAAGATGCCCGGAAGCGCGATCATCGTGTCGCGTCCCCAATCGGCGAACCAGGGGTATCCGGCCAACAAAGTCGTCCGGTTCTCGGTGACCACGATGAACTTCTCAGCCGCTTCGCGCAACAGTCCCAGGGTATCCGCTGGGTTTGGCACGGGGTCTGAAGGATGTTGCGGCGGCACGGGCCCTTCGGCCGAGAGGACGATGACGGCTTCCTCGCCGGAGTGCAACTCGTACCGCAACTCGCAGGGGCAGAACGCGTCGTCGCGCGGGTTCAGGCCGCGTTCGACCTCGCGCAGGTGCTCGAATCGGTAGAACCAACCCTCGACGGGAATCCGTTGCGCCCCGGGATGAAGGATGTGCAAGGGCGTTTCGCTTCGGACGACGGTCTCGTTCGCTCGAAACTCGATCCCGTCCGGAAATGCGCCCGATTCGTTGAAGTTGGCATGGTGCGATCGGTGACAGACCAGCGGACTCAGCACCAACTTGACCACCTTGACGCCGGTGTTGCGAAACACGACCGTGGTCGCGTTCTTCTCGGGATGGATCGCCAAGCGTCGCTGCACCTTGGCATCGCCCGCCTGAAAATCCGAAACGACCGACTCGCCGACGAGGCACTGGGTCAGGTACTGGTAGCCCTGCGGGTGGACGACGCCAGGATACTGGTTCGCCGAGAGACCGTAGCGGTGGCCCGAGACTTCGACGAACGCCTCGATCCCCCGAACGAGGACAACCCGCTCGACCGGTGGACGCGTCGCAGCCACAAGGAGTCCGTGATAGCGTCGGGTGTTGACTCCGGCGACCGTGCCCATGGCGTAGCCGCCCTTTCCGTTGGGCAAGAGCCACTCAAGCCGCGACGAGACGTCGAAGTTCGTACAACGGGCTGGTTCGATCCGGTAGGGCACCGCAACCTAGTATAGATGACCCTAGCGGCCGGCTTGGGCTTACTTGCCGATGTTGTCGGTGCCGACCGGCGGAGGAGTCTGCGCCGGGGGCTCGACGGCCTTCGTCTCGGTTGCGGGAGGCACATCCTTGACGTCGTCCTTGGTCTCGGCCTCTGCAGGCTTCGCGGGCGCTTCCTTCTGCTCGGCAGCGAACGCGGCCACTCGGCGCGCTCCGGCGTAACGCTTCTGGTAGTAGCCCGAGTTCAACGTGTCGGTCTTGACCCGTCCGCCGCCGCTGGAGGCATGGATGAACTTGCCGCCCCCGATGTAGATACCCACGTGGCTGATGCGCGAACCGCGCGTTTTGAAGAAGACGAGATCGCCCTGCGCCAGATCGCCCTTGTCGATCTTCTGACCGACGGTGGCTTGCTGCGCCGAGGTGCGCGGAATGGTGACGCCGCTCTTCTTGTAGACGTAGCTGGTGAAGCCCGAGCAGTCGAACGCGCCGCTTCGGCTTGCGCCGTAGCGATACCGCGTGCCGAGGTGCGAGTACGCCTCATCGAGCAACGCGTTGCCCGTCTTGCTGGCCGGCTTGAGCGCCACATTGGTGCGACCCGTTCGCGACCAGCCAGGATTGCGGTCGGGAGTCGTTTTGGGAGCGGTGTTGCTGGCGACCAGTTTCGGTGCCTGACCTGCCTTCAGCAGGTCCTCGCGAACCCAGCCGACCGTACCCTTGGGAAACTGGAGCTTCACCCAGCCGCTCTCTGCGTCCAGAACCTTGCCGGTCGTGCCGGTCGAAACCTGGACGACGTTTCGGAAGTTGGTGCCTGGACCGCTGCGAACGATCACGTTGGGCTTGGCGACCGCCATATAGGGGGTACGTTTCGAAACCGCCGGAACAACCTTCGCACCGCCGGGGGTGTTGAGTTTCTGGCCGATCTGCAGCCGCGTCCACACCACGCCAGGATTGGCTGCTCGCAACGCGTCTCCGGTCGTCCCGAGCTTGCGGGCGATGATCCAGTCGTTGTCGCCCTTCACCACGGTGTAGCCACCACTCGAAGCGGCGGGAACCGTCTTGGCCTGCGCGGGAGCCGCCTTGGCAACCGCGGGAGCCGAGGTCGTCGCGGTCAGACCGGGGATCGAGAGGGTCGTGCCGATCGGCAACCGACGCCAGTCGACGCCGGGGTTGGCGGCGTGCAGATCGCTCTGCGAAATCTTGAACTTGCGCGCGATGGCCCAGTCGTGGTCGCCATTGCGAACCACATAGGTCCCTGGGCTCTTGCCCGTGGAGGCCGTCACGGCAGCGGGCTTGGATGCCTGCGCAGAATTGGAAGCCGCCGGAATGACCAGCACCTGGCCGATCGAGATGAGATGCTTGTCTCCGAGTCCGTTGGCCCGAGCGATATCGTCCGAGACCAAGCCGTATCGGGCCGCGATATGGCCCAGCGTTTCGCCCTCTTTCACCGTAACGGTGACTTGGGAGAGACTCAGAGACGCAACCGTGAGAAGTGCGAGCAGCATAGTCGTTTTCTTCATGGTGGTCGGTTCGATCCGGCAGGACGCCAGAACGACGCCGTCACCCAATCCGATTGAGCCTCGCTGCCCAATCTGAACGACTGTACCCGAAGCCGCTGGCGGTTGTCAAACGACCAAGGCGGCGAAGGGCGACAATCGTCCCGCAAAGGTAGAACGCCAAGTCACCCGCACTTGTTCAATCGCGGCTTCTTTCGATCCAAGTCAACCGGGCGCGTCAGCCCAAGATGCGCTTGATTTCGGGCAGGTTGGCCAGCATCGCCGTGAACTTCTCGGGGTCCTTCACTTCGCGCATGCCGAAGTACGTGACGCCCATATTGAAGCGGATGCCACTCACCTCGCCTCGACGCGTGTACTTCACGAGCTTGCCCGCAAGAATCCAGTCCGCCGATTTGCCGTCCAATTCCTCGACCACATAGGGTCCGACTTGCCGGAGCCACTTGTCGATGGGCTGCACGTAGAGGAGGTCGGCCGGCTCGATCTGCTCCTCCAAATCGAAGAGATAGACCATGTCCCGCAGGAACACGGAAGTCAGCTTGGGACCCACGCCGCGAACGTCCACCATGCGCAGGAACTGGTCTTCCAGGCGACCGTCCTCTTCCACAGCGTCCACGACCCATGCGGCGATGCTGCCGACGCCATCCTCGCGGTAGATCTCCTGAGCGAGTTCAGCGATCCCCTGAAGCACACCTCGGTTGAGTTGCTCCATGGCCTTGCGGCGTCGCTTGTGGCAGATCGCCTTGTAGTTCTCCCAAAAGACGACGGCGTCGGGCTTCTTGAGGAAGTCCTCCATGGTCTCCTCGGTGAACGTCGCGTCGATGGCGCGCATGGCCAAGTCGGCCAGATCGAACCGATCCTTGCCGCGACGGGCGAAGGCGTAGTGGCCGAAGATGGCGCGTAAGCAGTAATACGGATTCTCGAGGCGTTCTCGGATGGCGTCAAGGGACGGCTCTTCGAGCCCGACCGCTTTGGCGATCGAGGGAAGCATCATCTCTCGGACGTACCGGTCCGCTCGATCACCCGCCATGACTTTCATCAGGAGCCGCGTTCCTAGGGGAAGGCGCGGCTGGGGTTGTTGAGCTCGCATTGGGTTCCCACTGGTGAGTTGTGGCGCCTTGTCAGGGGGACGCCACACACCACGCAATTCAGCTTTATTTTAGCCTCTCGGCGAGGCAATCGCGTCAGAAGGGTCCGTTTGACGCGATATTTGTCAGAACCGGCAGGGTCGGCACCTGAGTGCTGCCGCCGCCAACGCCCCGACCACCGGATCGCATCTGATAGAACACCTGCCATCCGAACTCCATGACCGGCACCCGGTTGGAGCGGAACTTGGCCAGCGTGTTGACCATCGCGTCCGTATACAGGCCGATCGTCTTGCCGTTGCGGACGTAGCCGTTGACTCTGCCGCCGGGAACGGTCGCTTGGGCCTGTGCGATCGAACCGACGGTCGGGATCTCGGAGCCGAACGCACGACCATCCTTCAGGACGCGGTTGACCTGATAGAACGCGAAGAGGCTCGCACCCTTGGCCAGAAACGCATCGTACACGTCCGACTTGCGGACCAAACCGTTCATCCCGGAAGCGGCCGCATCCACGCCGGCCAGATAGTCCTTGCCGTCCAGGTTGACGCCCGCACCCGTGAAGTAGAAGAAGACCGGCGCCTCGTTCGGGATCATGTCCGCGACTTCCTTGACCTTGGCCGTCAGCTCGGCGGCGGTGCAATCGGTCAGGACGAACACTTGGCTGTCCGCATAGCCGCCGTGGGTCACCAAGGCGTCTCGAAGGGCTTCGGCATCGGCTGCCGCGAAGGCGACGACGCCATCGGCGATGTTCGAACGCGAGTTGCCGATGATCAAGGCGTACTTGTCATAGGCAACGGGAACGCGGCCCAACACGGGAGCGGTTCCCGCTTGGGCGACCGGCTTGACTCCGGGTCGAACGTCCACCATCGGCTTGTCCGGACTGGGCGTCGTCGGTGTGGGTCGGGTGGACTCCTGAATCACGGCAAGCTCTTCGGGAGCGAGGACCTCGGTGTCCACGCGCCAAGTCAGCTTCTCCGATTCCTTGGTGTACCGCTCGTAGAGGGCCTCTCGCTGGGCGCGCATGTCGAGCTTGTCGTACAGCAGACCGAGGAAGTAGAACGACTCGCGGCTGGTCTGGCCCTTGGCGAGCAGTGCTTCGAGTTCTCCGGCGGCGCTTCGATACATCGTCTCGCGCTCCTCCTTCGAAGTGGACTGCAGACCGACACGGAACGCCGAATAGGCGCCCAGGAAGTTCGGCGAGTACGGGGCTCCGTTCCGCCAGTCACGGGCTTCGGTGATGGAGCCAGGCATGCGAGTGGGTCGCGACTGGTCGTCCGCCCGCAGGGCTGCGGCTTCCTTGAAGTTCTGGCGGGCGTTGGCCCACTGTTGCAGACGGGCGGCTTCGAGCGCGCGCTCATAGGCGTCGCCCCAAGACTGCGCGAAAGCGCCGACGGCGAGAATCGCCATCAAACCCACGGTCATCCATGATCGCTTCATATGATCCTGTCGTCTCCTGTCACTTGCCAAGCTTGTACGAGAGGCTGAGGCCCAAATCGAACCCGCCCCGCTCGGGGAACGCCATGTTGAGGTCGAGAGCGTAGTTGCTCCCGTCGGGCTGGTAGCCGACGCCCATGGTGAACCCGTTTCGATTCAAGAAATCGTCCGAACTGCGGCCCACGAAGGAATACCCCATGCGAACGGGGATGCGGGCGCTGCGCCGGAACATGTTGTACTCGATGCCGAGACCGACAGCCGTCTGTGAGCCGCGGTCGAAGTCGGAGCCATCCTTGCCTTTGAACGTGTGTTGCAGGTTGGCGCCGAGAAGAAGGAAGTCTCGCCCCCCGCGCAAGCCATCGCGACGGATGGTCACGCCGGCGTTGAGCTTGGCCGGAATCTTGTCGTAGATCGCCTTGGTCACGGGGTTGCCGTTCAAGTCGATCTCGGTGCGGTAGGACAACCCGTACGTGACGTTGCCCTTGGGCGTCCACTGGAAGCCGATCGTCGCACCGACGCCGCTCCCCGTCTCAGAGGTCTCGGACCCCAGGTTGCCGACCACGTTGTTGGTGCTGTCCACCAACACGCCCTTGACGTTCTTGGTCACGCCCTGCCGCACGTAGTTCAGGCCGATGCCCCAATTGAACGTCATGTTACTATTCGCCTGGGCGTACGCGAGGGTGAAGTAGTCCGTGCGGAGCCGAAGCTCCTTCTCATAGTTCCGGACGATGAGCGCGCCGTTCTGCAGGTTCGTGCCCTTTTGGGTGTCGAAGACATAGCCGCCGAGCGTGTAAGTGAAGGCGACCACGGGCCGATGCCCGTTTTCCTTGGCTTTGCCCCAAGGCATGGCGTAGCCGAGGTGGCTGATCGTGTTGGCGCCTCGGGTGCCTTCGGTGGACATCACGGGGTTGTCGAAGTTCCCGCTGATGTTGGACGTACTCCGGGGCAAGTTCCGGAACGTGAGCCCCATGCGCGCCGAGTCGAGGTAGGCCAAGCCGGCAGGGTTGTAGTACCCGGAGAGCGTATCCGACGCCGTCTGGTTGACGCCGCCTCCCATACCCATTCCACGGCCACCGGCATCCAGCGCGGTAAGCAGGTCGGGCACTTGGGCGAACGCCGCGACCGGAACGGTTGCGGCGGCGAAAGCGAGCGAGCGGAGCATCCTTGCGTTCGTCATAGCGAATCCTTTGGGTCTCTTCGTAGTCAGCGGCCCCTTCCTCGGCCTGTCGAAAGCACCACCTCTTGTGGCACGCCGGAGTTCCCGGCGCGGTCCACGGCGGTCACAACCAATTTGAACGTGGTGGGCAACGAGATGCGGCGCATCCGCACCGTGCCCGACCAGCGCACCGTACTGCCGATCGTTCGGAACGAGGTGCGCGTCACGCGGGCCAGAAACTGGCCGTTCATGTTCTGAATCACCACGTCGATGCCGGTGACGTCCACCGAGCCCTGCGAGCCGTCGGTGATGTCAACCACCACGGGAAAGTCGGTATTCGGGATGATGTCGCTCGTCGTCCGCGGGTATTGGATCGAAATGACCGGCGGCACGCGGTCCAGCGTCACGGAGATCGTCTGCGACGCCTCGTTCTCGGCCTTGTCCTTGACCTTGATCGTGATCGTCTGGTTGCCGTCGTTGAGGATTCCGGCCGTGTTCCAGTTCACGATGAACTGCTGCGAGACGCCCGTGTTGTTGGGGATGTCCTGGTTGTTGATCTGGACCCGCCACTCCTGAACGTTGGGCTCGTCGAGTTGCACCCGGATGGGGACGATGCCGCTGACGAAAGCATTCGGGAGCGGGCTGTAGGTCAGAAACTTCGGCTTGACGACGTCCACGATCACGTTTCGCGTGATGACCGGATACGTCTTGCCCGGCTCGGTCGCGCTGACCTCGATCACGTAGTCGCCCTCGGGCGACGATTCGCTGAAATTGAGCGTGATGGACTGGTTGTCGATTTCGCCGTCGACGTTCGGCGAGAACCGCTGCTCGATCTCGGTCGTTCCCGCCGGCCCGGTGGCCCGGACGCGGACGCGGACTTCCTGCTCTGCGCCGCGGATCGTAAACTTGACTTGGTTGGATTGGCCCAAGAACGCACCCTCGGTCGGGGAGGGGACATTGAAGGTCTGGCCAAAGGCGGCCGCCAGCGTCCCCAGGCTCGCGGCACAGATCAGGAGCAACTTTCTCATTTCGCCTCAGAGGATGACTGCTTGACGCACGTTCGTACAACCAGTCCAGGTGAACTCTTCGTCATTATGCACCAAACGCATCGGAGGATGACGCATCCATCCGATCCAAAGACGGCACGGAAGCCCGGTTCGATTCAACCTGAGCGCCCCAGGTGCTGCGAAGGCAGCACGAGCTCCAACTCGAGTTCGTCGGTCAGAGGGATGCCATGGTGCCCCAACTCGGGAATGGTCGGCTTGACTCTCCGGGCCTCGATCATGCTGTCCCGGTGGAAGGCCACGAGCCGATAACCCCGCCGCTGATAGAACCGCAACGCGTGGAGGTTGTCGTTCGTGGTCAGCAGCATGACGCGCCGCACGCCCAGCTCGGCCGCCCAGGACGCCACGCGCTCCAGCAGCAACGATCCCACGCCTCGTCCCTCGGACCGACTGTCCAGGGTCAGGATCTCCACCTCGTTGGGACGAACGAGGCAAGTCGCCAGGCCGAGGGGCACCCCATCCGCCTCGACGACGAACGCCACCGCTTCCCGCGCGTCCACCAACACGCCCAGACGCTCGATCAGCGGACCGCCCCAACTCGTCGCCAGAACATCCAGAATCCACTCCTCGTCGCGTGGCTCGGCGGGTCGAACGGTCATGGCCCGATCATACGCCCACGTCAAGCCCGATGTCGCAGGAATGATTTACAGAATATCAATGATTTAGCCCTAAATCTGACCCTTTGCCCGCCGATTCCGTGAAGAAGCCCGTCGTATGCCTCATATAATGGGAGATGACAGATCCGGGGTTTTGCAGTGACGCCGAAGTCGGCGTCCACCCATCCAATGGAGGATCCTAGCAAGAACATGAAGCGAGCATTCACTTTGATCGAACTCCTCGTCGTGATCGCCATCATCGCGATCCTCGCGGCGATGCTCTTCCCGGTTTACGCACAGGCGAAGGAAGCCGCGAAGAAGACCACCGACCTTTCCAACGTCAAGAACCACTCGACGGCCATCCTGCTGTACAGCGGCGACTACGACGACTACTATCCGCGCCAGGTCTACAAGAGGCCGAACGCCGCGGTCTGGGGCTGGAACACGCCGTTCACGTGGCGCGAAGCCGTCCACCCCTACATCAAGAGCGGCACGCGGACGTACGATGACGGCACGCGGGCCATCACCCTTGCCGAAGGCGGCGTTTGGGACACCCCTGCCAAGACGGGCGCGCGCGGCGTCTACAACAGCAACCGCATTCTGATGCCGGGCTTCTGCTACTGGAACGCCTCCGCCTCCGCATGGTGGTGCGATTCCAGCGACGACGGCATTCCGAACGGCAACCCCGTCATGCCCTCGATCCCGCAAACGGCTCTCGACGCTCCCGCTCAGATCATCGCCACGGCCACCGTGGGCATCAACCCCGACTGGAACGCCTCGGGCGACTTCATGGAAGCGTCTTGGTGGTGGTTCGGCGGCGCCCAATGGCCCCCGGTCTTCACCGGCCCGACCTCCGGCGAGCAGTGGGATGCGGACAGCAACGTCTCTCCCAACTGGAGCATGCCCCGATACCGCTACAACGGCGGCATGAACAACGCGTACGCCGACGGCCACGCCCGCTTCATCAAGAAGGGCGCGCTCAACTGGTGCAAGTACGTGTACGTCAAGGGCTACACCACCGACTACGGCGACAACTGGGAATGGCTCTTCGATCCAGGACAACCATGCGCGGCATTCGCTCGGTAATCCCCGCACTGGTCGCTCTGGCCCTCGTGGGCGGCTTCGGCTGTCGCGGATCGTCGGACAGCGGCGATGTCGCGCGCGCCGAGGCCGCTGCGGCAGCGGCGCCCAAGAGCGTCGAAGAACTGCCTGCGGACATGCCGCCCGAAGCCAAGCGTGGCGCGGCGGCCGCGATGGGTCAATCTCAAGCCATGCAGCAGCAGATGGACGCGCAAGCCGAAGCGATGAAGCGAGCGCGGAACCAGGGCCGCTGATCTCGACCGCTCCGGGCCCATGGGCCCGGAGCTATCCTCTAACTGATGAAAGCCTTCCAACGCCTTCTGCCGGTCGCCCTCGTCTTCGTCGCACTTTTCGGGTGCGGCTCCCAGGTCGAGGAAGTCGTGGACGACACGCCCAAGGTCGTCTTCGAGGGCAAGCCCGATGAGCGATTCGTCGGCACGTGGACCAGCGAAGACGGAAAGTCCACCTATACGCTCAAAGAGGATGGCGCCTACAACCTGAAGGCCAAGATTTCGACCCCGGGCGGCGCGATGGACACCGAGTCGGCCGGTTCGTGGGCCGTCAACGGCGACCGATTCCTGATCAAGGACCCTGCCGGCAACGTCGTGCCCTATACGTTCGATTTTGCGGACGGCAAACTCACCTTGGGCCTCACCGGCTCGATGAAGACCTCGACCGTCCTGGTCAAGGCTCCTTGAACCTGCGCCCGAGGTCGTCGAGCCTCGGACGGGTACCCTAACCGCCGACCCCATGTTCCTCGACGAAGTCGTGGTCGAAGTCGAATCCGGTAAGGGTGGCGACGGCGCGGCAAGCTTTCATCGCGAAAAACACGTTCCCAGAGGCGGCCCCAACGGCGCCGACGGCGGACGCGGTGGCGACGTGATCTTGATCGCCGACCCCCACAAGCGCACGTTGATCGACTTCAACTACATCCGCGTGTTCAAAGCAGAGGACGGGGTGAAAGCGGTTTCGAACAAGAACGGACGCGACGGCGAGGACCTGGAACTCAGGGTGCCCGTGGGCACGCAGGTGTTCGACGACGAGACCGGCGACCTCCTGGCCGATCTGAGCGCGCCCGGGCTGCGAGCCGTGGTCTGCCGAGGCGGCAAGGGGGGCTATGGCAACCTCCACTACGTCAGCAGCGTACGGCAGGTTCCCCGCTTCGCCCAACTGGGCGCACCCTCCGAGGCCCTGAAGCTTCGGCTCGAGCTCAAACTGCTCGCCGATGTCGGCCTGGTCGGCCTCCCGAACGCGGGCAAGAGCACCCTGATCGCCGCGATCAGCGCTGCCAAGCCGAAGATCGGCAACTACCCGTTCACCACGATTGAACCCAACCTGGGCGTCGTCTCGGTTCGCGACACTTCGTTCGTTGTGGCCGATATGCCGGGGCTCATCGAAGGGGCCAGCGAGGGCGTCGGATTGGGGCACCAATTCCTGCGGCACATCGAACGCACGCGGGTGCTGGTCCATCTGGTCGAAGTCATGCCGATGGACCAGTCGGACCCCGAAGAGAACTTCCGGATCGTCGAGGACGAACTGACGCGCTACTCGCCCGAGGTCGCCGCCAAGCCGAGAATCGTCGCGCTGACCAAGGTCGAACTCGTGGACGAGGAGACCACCCAACTCTACGCCGAAGCGCTGGCCCAGAGCGGAATGAAGGTCTTCCCCATCTCCGCAGTGACAGGGCAAGGGATCCCACCGCTGCTCGACCATGTGGCGGGCATGCTTGCCGAACTTGAGCCGATCGAATTGGTGCCCGTCGTCCAGCTCGCACCCACCATGCCCGCCGACCTCTGGAACGTGCTCGTGGTGCCCGATGGGTTCGAGCTGGTGGGCAAACGGCTCGAGCGTATGGTGGCCATGACCAACATGGAGAGCGAAGAGGCCGTGACGTACCTGCACCGCCGACTGACCCGAATGGGAGTGATCGAGCGGCTCAGGGAGCTTGGAGCCGAAGAAGGCGACAACGTGTACTGCCTCCACCACGTCTTTTCCTTCGTGGACGAACTATGAAGATCGGCGTGTTTGGCGGAACGTTCGACCCCCCGCATGCGGCGCATCTCGCGCTGGCCGAGGCCGCACTCGAACAGCTGGAACTCGACGAGGTCATGTTCCTGCCCGCGTTCCGCAATCCGCTGAAGCTTCGCGGGCGACCCGCATCGGCCCCGCACCGCTTGGCAATGGTCAAGTTGCTGACCGAGGGGCAGCCCAAGTTCAGCGTCAGCGACATCGAGATCGAACGCCGGGGCAAGAGCTACGCCTACGACACGATGAGCGACCTCGTCGAAGTACGACCCGCCGAATATTGGTTCCTGATGGGGGGCGACGCGTTGCGAACGTTCCAGGAGTGGAAGCGCCCGGACAAGCTGGTGCGCCTGTGCCGCCTTGGCGTGGCGCTCCGCCCGCCTTACCACAAAGAGGACCTCCTGATCCGACTCTCCCCCGACATCGCCGCGCGCGTCGACTTCGTCGAGATGCCGCCAAGCGACATCTCGTCCACCGACATCCGCGATCGGCTCGCCATGCGGCGGTCCCTGGTGGGCATAATCCCCGACTCGGTGTTATCCTATATCCAGTCCCATGGACTCTATCAAGCTGAATGACTAGTCAAGACAAGGTCGAAAAGATCATCGCCGTGCTGGACGACATGAAGAGCGAATCCATCGAGACGCTCGACGTGCGCGCCAAAACTTCCCTCGCCGACTTCTTCATCGTGTGCTCGGGCAACAGCGACCGCCACGTGGACGCCATCGCCGACAAGGTGCTGGAACACATGGCCACGCTCAAGAGCAAACCCCTGCGCCGCGAAGGCGCGGGCAGCGGCTGGATCCTCCACGATTACGGCGACGTGGTGCTCCACGTCATGCTCGAAGAGCAGCGCCAGTTCTACGATCTGGAGACCCTTTGGCGCAACATGCGCCCCGAAGGGACCGTCACCGAGGCACCTGTGTGAACGAAGAAGAAAGGCTCGCGCAAGAGATCGCACGACTCCATAGAGAGTTGGAGTCGGTCCGTGCGAGCGGCTCCAAGGAGCCGCCGGAGGATCCGCCCCAGGGCCTCGTCGCCGCGCCAGAACCCGAACCCGAGCGGCGCGAACCGACGCCCGAAGAAGTCGCCATGGTGGATGCCCTGCTCCGCGAAGCGCAGTTGGCCAAGATCCGCGGGCAACGCGACGCCTTCGAGGCCAAGCTGGCCGAAGCGTCCGCAATCGCCCCCGATGACTCGGGTGTCCATGAGGCGATGGGCGACGCCCACGCCGACGCGCGACGCATGATCGCCGCCAAAGAGAGCTATCAACGCGCCGTGAAAGCCAACCCCAAGAACGTGAGCGCCGAGAAGAAGCTGGCCGAACTGGTGTTTCGCGAGTTGCAGGCGGGTCTGATGGCCTCGGGCTACTTCGCCAACCAGTCGGAAGCGATGACCTCGCCCACGAAGGCCAAGGTGTTCAACGCGATCCTTCCGGGATTTGGGCACGTGCTGCTTGGGGAGACGACGCGCGGAGCGATCATCATCGGGCTGTGGGTCTTGATGGTCGTGTTGAGTTTCGCCCTCGGGGGTGTTTCGAGTCTGTTGGGCGCGGTCGGCATCGACCGCAACGCAACCGTCCAGCCCGTGGGTTATGTGCCCCTCGTATTGGGCTTGGTCGTGTATCTGGCCTCGTTCGTGGGTCTGGGCGGAGGTGGCGGAAGTCGGCGTTCGGGCCCATCCCGCCCCGAGCCCCCCGTAAACTTGCGCTTCTAGTCGGGTCGTTGGCAGGTGCATCGGTCGGCAGCGATCGCTCGCCTAAAGCCCGGCCGCCTTCATCGCCAGCTTGACCGCGGCAAACACCAGCACCACAGCCAAGACCTGACGCAACGCGCCCAGCCCGAGTTTGCGGGTGCCCAGCCACGAGCCGACCAGCGACCCCGCGACGGCGGAGACCACGAGTCCACCATCGTGCGGTTGGAGCATCGCCAGATCCGCCGACCGCGGAATCAGGCCCGCAGCCGAGTTCACCACAATGAACGCCGCAGACGCCGCCCCAGCCCGCTTGGCGTTGGCCCAACCCGTCAGGATGAGGACTGGACTCAAGAAGATGCCACCCCCCCCACCGACGATGCCCGAGGCGAACCCCATCACGCCGCCGATCCCAAGCCGTGAGGCCAAGCCGGGCAAGGGTCGCGGCTCGCGCGAACGGTCAGGCAGCGCCAATCGCACCGAGGCCAAGAGGAGCACCAAGGCCACCGCCCAGTAGTAGGCCCCCGGCGACAACTTGAGCGACGCGCCGACAAACGCCAGGGGGACCGAGGCGGCGGCGAACGGCCACACCAACGAGAAATCGAAGTGCTTGGCCGACCGATAGGCGAGAAACGAGACCCCGGCAACCAGCACATTCGTCACCAAAGCCAGCACGGCCACTTCGCGACTGGCCAAGGCTGTGAACGAGAGGACCGCCAGATACCCGCTCGCGCCGCCGTGACCCACCGACGAGTAGAGGACGGCGACCAGGAACAACGCCGGGTAAAGCCAAGCGTCGGGAATCACCTGCCGAGCGCCCTCCGCAATCCTATGTCCCCGTGCTCCAGCGACCACGCATGAATGCCTCGACGGCGCGCCTTGAGCACCACGTCCACGCTGGAGATGCCCCGGTCGCATAGGACCAGAACGCGCCGACCCGACCCTCCCTGCGAAAGTTCGTTCTCGGAGAGGCGGGGCCAATCCAGCGGGAACTCGAACTGTGCGTCGTTCCGCAGGTCCAATAGCGCCCAGTCGCCCACGGCGAGGGCGGGGTCGCCCCACTTCAAGGCGATCGGTTCGGAAGCGGCCAACGACGCAGGCGACGAGCAAACCGGGCAACCGGGTTCCTTCGCCCGCTGCACGCTTTGCGCCTCCATGCGGAGCAAATCCACCAGCCACAGGCGGTCACCCAGCGTGTCACCCCAACCTGTGAGCCGCTTGATCGCCTCCGTCGCCATGAAAACACCCAGCACCCCAGGCACAAAACCCAACACACCGACCTCGGCACACGAACGCGTCTCTTGGGAGGCCGTCGGCCAGAGGCATCGGAGGCAGCCACCCTCCGACTTCGGGTCCACCGAGAGCACCCAGCCCTCCATGCGGTGGATGCCTGCCACGACCAGGGGCACACCCAGCGCAACGCACGCCGCATTGGCCGCGTCCTTGGTCGCCAGGTTGTCGGAGCAGTCCAGCACCAGGTCGCACCCCGCGATCAACCGCTCGGCGTTCGACGCATCGAAGCGCACGGTGTGGGACTCGGCTCGCACATAGGGGTTGAGGGCGGCGACGGCTTCGGCGGCGAGGTCGGCCTTCATGCGTCCGATATCGGCTACGCGGAAGAGCGGCTGCCGGTGGAGGTTGTCGCCCTCCAGCACGTCGTGATCGGCCACCAAGATCGTCCCCACGCCGCAAGAAGCCAAGTAGGTGATCGCGGGGCACCCGAGGCCCCCCGCGCCGATCACCAGCACTCGCGCCCGCCGGAGCCGATCCTGCCCCTCCAGCCCGACTTCGGGGAGCCGCGTCTGCGCCTGATAGTACGCCTCTTCGGTCAGCGCTTCGGGCGCGGCCGACCACGCATGGACCCACTCCTCGACCCCGTCGGCGTACCGCTCTCGCTTCCAGATGGGCACGCGGCGCTTGACCTCGTCAATGATGAACTCGCACGCGCGAAACGCTTCCCTACGGTGGCCTGCGGCGACCTCGATCGCGATGGCGACGTCGCCGACGTTCAGCGAACCGATGCGGTGGATGCAACGCGCCTCCAGCACGCCGAACCGCTCGATGGCCTCTCGGACGACCTTGTCACCCTCGGCGAGGGCCATGGCGTCGAACGCCTCGTAATCCAACCCATCCACCGCTTTGCCCACGTGGTGGTTGCGGACGCGCCCCACGAACGAGACGTAGCCTCCCGCGTCGGGCCGAGCCATCGTCATCGGTTCGAGCGGTTCGCGCTGAAGGGAAAACATGACGTCAGCCCCCAGCCACCGGAGGCAGGAACACGATCCGGTCGCCGTCGGCGATGGCTCGGTCCCAGTCGGCGACGGTCTCGTTGACCGCCGGGCGCACCTGGGCCGTCGTGAGCGTGAACCCGTGCTCTCGCGCCAGCGTCTCGTAAAGGTCGCGCAGCGTCGCGGCCTGCGTCGTCAGCGTCTCGCGGTCGGCGCCGCGCTGCTCACGAAGGATGGCGAAGTACTGCAAGTGAACCGTGTTAGCCATCAAACCACTCCAATCGCGCGATCCGAACGACTTCTCCCGCAGCGACGTCGCCACGTTCGGCCTCGATCCTGGCCAGGGCATTCGCACCGACCAAACCCCCGAGCATGTGCGAGCCACGAGCCGCGAACGATCGAACGCCAGCGCCGTCCCAAGAGACCGGGACGAACTCCAGTCGGTCGGGCCGGTGACGGATCACCTCCTGTGCGGTCGCTTCGAGCCACACGTCTTCGGGGAGGCCCAGCGCCTTGCGCACGAAAGGCCGTACAAGAACGCACCAGCCCACCATCGTCGAGAGCGGATTGCCGGGCAGCCCAAAGGCAACCCGATCCCCTCGGCGATAGAACGCAATCGGCTTCCCTGGCTTCATCCTGACCCCCCAAAAGACACGCTCGAAACCGGCCGCCTCGAACGCCCTGTGGGTGTGGTCGTGGTCGCCGACCGAGACGCCTCCGGTTGCGATGACGAGATCGCATCGCTCGGCCATCGCCCGAATGGCCTCGGCGGTCGCCTCCAGATCTTCGGGGACGCACCGGACCAAGGCCTCGCCCAAGCCCATCGCTCCAGCGGCGGCAGCAAGTCCGGTGCCGTTCGACTCGTAGATACGGCCAGGCGGCAGAAAGCTTCCGGGCGTGACCAACTCGCTTCCCGTCACAACGATTCCGAGTTGGAGTGGACCGCCGACCGCGACCTCGGCATTCCCGCTTGCAGCGGCTGCGGCGGCAAGCGCGGGAGACAGCCGCACGCCAGCGGGCGCGACCTCAGTGCCGCAACGCAGTTCCTCGCCACGTCGGCGGATGTTCGCACCAAGAGCCGCGGGCTCGCTCAGTTGGGCGCGCCCATCGACGACGGAGACGTCTTCTTGCATGACGACGGCTCCGGTTTCCGGGGGCAGCGCGGCGCCGGTGAACACCCGGAGGGCCACACCCGGCAACCATGAACCCGCCATCGGCTGGCCCGCGCGCAGCTCCCGTCCCACGATGAACGAGGTGTGATCGAGGTCTTGGATTCGGACGGCGTAGCCGTCCACGGCGCTGTTGTCGAATGCCGGCAGGTCGCACAACGACAGGATCGGCTCGACGATGGTACGGCCCAACGCTTCGAGCAACGGCAGCCGATGCGGCGAACGCGGTTGGGCATGTTGCAGAACGATCGCCAACGCGTCGTCATAGTCCAAGAGGTCTTGACTCAAGGCTCGTGGCTCCCGCCGCGCACCATGTCCAACGCGTGCAGCAGATAGGGGAACAGCGCCGCCACGCCATCGCGCACCGCTCCCGGCGAGCCGGGCAGGGCCACCACGACGCACGGACCCAGCATGCCCACCACCGAGCGCGAGAACATAGCCGTCGGCAAACGCCGCTGACCGTAGGCGCGCAAGTGCTCCTCGACGCCCATCAAGCGGCAGTCCAAAAGCGGCGCGATGGCCTCGGGCGTGGTGTCGCGGGGCCCGATGCCCGTCCCGCCGGTGACGAACACGAAGTCCGCATCCATCGCCCACTTCTCGACGAACGCGGCGATGACGTTCATCTCGTCCGGGGCCACCTCGCGGGCGACGACCGAAACCCCCTCGGCCTCCAGAAGTTCGGCCAGCAAAACACCGGAGACATCCTCGCGCTCGCCTCGCGACGACCGATCCGACGCCACCAGCACAGCGGCTCGACCGCCACCGGGTCTCGGGAACGCCGACTTCCCTCCCGTCTTGCTGAGCAGCGTGATCGCCTCGATCTCCATCGCGTCGTCCACGGGCTTGAGCAGATCGTAGAGGTTCAGTGCCGCGACCGCCGCGCCCGTCAGGGCCTCCATCTCCACACCGGTTCGATCGATGGCCACCACCGTGACCACGGCCTCAATCCGATCATCGAGGATATCGAAGTCCACGGCCACCCAATCGAGCGGCACCGAGTGGCAGTAAGGAATCAGGTTGGGCGTGTTCTTCGCCGCCAAGATGGCCGCTGTCCGGGCGATGGGCAACGGGTCTCCCTTCGGAGCGCGGCCCTCGTGGATCATGAGGACGGTCTCCGGCGACAAACGCAGCACCGCGCGGGCCACTGCGGTGCGCCGGGACGAAACCTTGGCCGAAACGTCCCTCATCAGCCCCCGATCTCCACCATCGACAGATCGTTTCGAGTCAACAGGTCCTCCATGGGCGGGTGCGCCGCCCACTTGCCCGCCAAGCTGTGTCGCACCACGGAAGCGAGTTCGTCGTCCCCAGCCCCGCTCCGCATGGCGTCACGGAGGTTGCCATCGGCTTTCAGGAACAGGCACGACTTCACTTGGCCGTCTGCCGTCAGGCGGATCCGGTTGCAGCCGGAGCAGAAACTGCGGGTCATCGAAGCCACAAAGGCCAGTTTGGAGCGTCCGCCGAGCGCCTCGTAATCCTTGCCCACAGCCGTCGGCTCCTGCCCAACGGGTCTCACTTCGAGAGGCGCCAGATCTTCGAGCATCTTGGCCATGGGGTACAGCCCGCCCTTGGACCAGCCATTGCCCTGAAACGGCATGAACTCGATGAAGCGCGCTTGGATCGGCCGATCCGCCACGAACCGCACAAAGTCCTGAAGCTCGTCCTCGTTGACGCCCGCCATGACGACCACGTTCAGCTTGAGGGGTGCGAAACCCGCCGCGAGTGCGGCCTCGATCCCTTCCAACACGGTTTCAAGGCCGTCCCTGCGCGTGAGTTCGATGAAGCGGTCGCGGCGAAGGCTGTCCAGACTCACGTTCAGGCCGGTCAGTCCCGCCTTGCGATACGCCGCCGCGTGATGACGCAGCGTGGTGCCGTTGGTGGTCATCCAAAGTTGTTCGACGCCCTCGATCGCGGAAAGTCGCCCGATGAGTTCCGTCAGGCCCCGCCGCACCGTAGGCTCGCCACCCGTGAGCCTCACCTTTCGCACACCCCCGCGCACGAACAAGCGTACGGCCCGCTCGATCTCTTCGAACGTGAGGATCTCCTCGCGCTCGCGCCACGGGATGCCCTCGGGCGGCATGCAGTACACGCACCGGAAGTTGCAGCGGTCCGTGAGCGAGACGCGCAGGTAGGTATGCGCACGCCCATGGGCGTCCATCCACGGCAAAAGCGCGGGACGGTCTTCAAGGCGGCTGAGGGTCGTCAACGCTTCTCCATAGTATCCGACGAAATTGGTCCCGGACTATGATAGACGTCATATCGCCCTCCGTACAGGGCCCTAGAATGGGGGCGTGACTCAGGATCCCAGAGCCAACCGCATCCTCCTGCTGAACACGCTTGCCTTCACCGTGTGCTTCGCCGTGTGGACGATGTACGGCGTGTTGGTCACCTTCCTGGCGGACAACCGCGTGATGGACCTCGACAAGGCCCAGATCGGCTGGCTCATCGGCGTCCCGATCCTCACCGGTTCGCTTTTCAGGCTCCCGGTCGGCATGCTCACCGACCACTTTGGCGGCAGACCGGTGTACGCGGGCGTGATGTTCTTCGCTGCCGCATCCACGACTCTGGTCAGCTTTGCGAACGACTTCTGGAGCCTGCTGTTCGCAGGGTTGCTCTTCGGGACGAGCGGTTCGGCCTTTGCCGTCGGCATCGCCTACTCTTCGGTCTGGTTCCCGCGCGAGAAGCAGGGCACGGCTCTCGGCATCTTCGGCGTCGGCAACGCCGGCGCGGCGCTGACCACGCTGGGTGCCCCGACCCTTCTGGCGCGGCTCACCGAGAACGGGACCGCGCTCGACGGCTGGCGCAAGTTGCCCCTCGTCTACGCGGCCGCCCTTGGCCTCATGGCAGTGATCTTCCTGATCTTCACCGAGAACAAGTTCATCCCTGAAGCCCACCGAAAGACGTGGAAGGCGTCCCTAGCCCCGCTCAAGCAGATGCGGGTGTGGCGTTTCGGGGCCTACTACTTCCTCGTGTTTGGCGCATTTGTCGCTCTGGCCCAATGGCTGGTGCCCTACTACCTGAACGTCTATGGACTCAGCTTGGCCATGGCGGGCATGTTGGCCTCGGTGTTCAGCCTCCCGTCCGGCGTCATCCGGGCTCTGGGCGGGTGGGCTTCCGACAAGTTCGGCGCACGCACGACGATGTATTGGGTTTTGAGCACCTGCGCCGTCTTCTTCCTGTTGCTCATTGCGCCCCGCATGGACTTGACGTCCCCGGGCGAGGGCATCATGGCCGACCGTGCGGGCACGGTTCGCTCGGTCGCCAAGGACACCATCATCGTAGACGACAGCACCTACCGTCTGCGTCCGGCACCCGAGCGAGAGCAAAACCGCGAGCCCGAGGGCACCCTGGTATGGCCGACGTTCCGATCCTGGCAAGAACCCGTCGTCGAAGTGGGACAGCCGGTCAAGAAGAAAGAGATTCTCGCGCGCGGCATCACGCACGTGTACTTCCAAGCCAACGTGTGGGTGTTCACCGCTCTGGTCTTCCTCGCCGGAATCATGATGGGCGTGGGCAAGGCGGCGGTCTACAAGCACATCCCGGAGTACTTCCCCCAAGACGTCGGCGTCGTCGGCGGGCTGGTGGGCGTGATCGGCGGACTCGGCGGTTTCTTCTGCCCCATCATCTTTGGATACCTCCTTCGTTGGTCTGGCCTTTGGACCAGTTGCTGGCTGTTGCTCGCACTCATCAGCATCGGCTGTCTGGTCTGGATGCATCTCGTCATTCTGCGGATGGGCAAGCGCCAGGACGCCTCCGCCTCACGTTAGGAACCCCTCATGGCTCAACCCGACAAACCTTCGTCAACGACTTGGACACCAGAAGACGCCGCGTTTTGGGACGCCCAAGGGTCGCGAGTCGCCTGGCGCACGCTCTGGATCACAACGTACTGCCTGCTGCTCTCGTTCGCAACGTGGTTCATGGTCAGCGCGATCGTCGTCAAACTCACGGGCGTTGGCTACAAGTTCGACACACAGCAGCTGTTCTGGCTGAACGCCATGCCGGGATTGGCCGCTGGTTCGTTGCGCATCGTCCACACGTTCCTCATCCCCGTCTTTGGCACGCGCAAGACGGTGGCTGTCTCCACCCTTCTGCTCCTCGTCCCTTCGATCGGCTGGGGCATGGCGGTGGCCAAACCGGACACCACGTTCGCCACGTTCATGGTCCTCGCGTTCTTGGCCGGCTTGGGAGGCGGCAACTTCAGTTCGTTCATGCCCAGCACCAGCCTCTTCTTCCCCAAGCGCCTTCAGGGAACGGCGCTCGGGCTTCAGGCGGGCATCGGCAACTTCGGCGTAAGCGTGACGCAGTTCGTCGTGCCTTGGGTCATCGGCATGGCCATGGTCGGCTCGCCTCAGGCGTTCACCCAGAAGGACAAGACGAGCGACATCTGGCTTCAAAACGCGGCCTACATCTGGGCGCCGTTCATCCTCGTCGGCGCGATTCTGGCCTGGTTCGGGTTGCGCAGCGTGCCCGTAAAGGCGACGTTCCGCGAGCAGCTCGACATCTTCCGCGAGAAACACACCTGGATCATGACGTCGCTGTACATCATGACCTTCGGCTCCTTTTCAGGCTACTCGGCGGCCTTCCCGCTGCTGATCGGCAAGGTGTACGGCAAGTTCCCCGATGCGCCCGAGCCCTTGAAGTTCGCGTTCCTTGGGCCGTTGGTCGGCGCGGCGGTTCGGGCGGCCTTCGGGCCGATCAGCGACAAACTCGGCGGCGCCCGAGTGACCGCGCTGAGCGGTGTCGGCTTGCTGGTTTGCGCCTTGGGCGTGACGGGTTACACCAACCCGACGAGTTTGGAGCAGTGGCCCGGATTCCTCGGCTTCATGCTCGGCCTGTTCTTCTTCAGCGGGATCGGCAACGCCAGCACGTTCAAGCAGATGCCCATGATCTTCCCGCCCCGGCAGGCGGGCGGCGTCATCGGCTGGACTTCCGCCATCGCGGCCTACGGTCCGTTCGTGTTCTCGGTGGCGTTTGGGGCGATTCTGGCCAACACGGGTTCCCCCACAGCCTTCTTCTACGGGGCTGCGGCGTTCTACGCCCTGAACATCCTGCTCAACCACTGGTTCTACGCGCGCAAGGGCGCGGAGAAGCCCTGCTGATCGGCCCACTGCCGCTAATGGCGATGGACCATGATCCAGACAAATGGACGCCATCGGTCATCTCGTTGCGGGCCTCGCGTTCGTCGCACTAGGCTTGGCCGCCGCGGCCTTGCAGGTTTGGCTTTGGCGATTCCCGATGGTGCCCGACCCATCGGGTCGCGACCCGCACGGGGTTTCGACCGCACCGCGCTCCTGGACGAGCGTGCATCGGGGCCTTGGCTACGTCTTCCTATTGGTCCTGATCGCCATGCTCGTCCCGATGGTGCCGCGATTGTGGACCTATGACGAGGACGGATGGACGGGTGCGGCGATCCTCCACGCTGCTCTCGGCGGGTTGATCCTCATGGTCGTAGCGGCGAAGATCGCCATCATCCGGAGGTTTCAGAGGTGGGGGCACCTCTTGCCGTGGCTCGGTGGGACTCTCGTTCTGGCCTCCCTGATTCTGGTCGGCTCGGCGGCCGTGCCCGTTCAGAGCGTTACGGCCGGCGCAACGCCCGAAGTCCGTTCGGTCCTCGCAACGGGTTGCATCCGCTGCCACGGACTGAGCACCGTGGCCAGAGGCGCCGAGGACCACGGCTGGGGCGAAACGCTGGCCGAGATGCGCAAGAAGGCCGCCAAGCGCAACCAAGGCGATCCAACCCGAGGCTTGTCTGGTGCACTTGAAGCCCACCTCCAACGCGTGTTACCTTCTGAAGCTCACCACGACCGAGAGTCCGAAGGCGAGGAGTCCGAAGGCGAAGAGGACGACGACTAACCGAGACCTACCGTGACGAGCTATCGGGGCGCCCCAGCCCGCGCAAGAGTCGTCTCTTGCGCCATGATTGAGCGGTGAACCGCCGCGAGTTCCTCCACGTCGCCGCAGCAGCGGGCGTCGCGCCCCTTCTCCCTGCCTCGAACGTCTCGGCAGGGATCGCGAGCCCGAGCGCCGAAACCAACCCCGTGACACGACGCCACTTCGTCTGGACCGGGCCCAACGGCAGAGCCTCCGAAGCCGATCTCAAGCAGAAGTACCGCGACCTCAAAGCGCACGGACTCACCGGAGTGTTTCTGGGCGGATTGGACAAGCGAGAAGTCGCCGCGATCCGCGAGGCGGGCCTCGAAGCGCACATCTGGATGTGGACCACGAACCGGGGCGACCAATGGATCCGCGACAACCACCCCGACTGGTACATGGTCAGCCGCTCGGGCAAGTCTTGCTTCGACAAGCCGCCCTATGTGGACTACTACCGCTGGATATCGCCCGTGATCCCCGGCGTGCAGGACTACCTGTGCGAAAAAGTCGCCGAGATCGCGACAGCCGAAGGCGTCAACGGCGTCCATCTGGACTACGTCCGCTACCCCGACGTCATCCTTCCGCGCGCCCTGTGGGAGACATACAAGCTCGACCAGACGGAAGAGCTTCCGGACTACGATTTCTGCTACTCGGAACACACGCGCAAGGCGTTCAAAGAGGCCGCCGGCCGCGACCCGATGGAGATCAAGGACCCCGCCCACGATCAGCAGTGGCTCAAGTTCCGCTACGATTCGGTGACCCATCTGGTCAAGAAGCTGGTGGCCGTCGCGCACGAGCACAAGAAGGAGATCACGGCCGCCGTGTTCCCCACGCCGAGCATGGCCCGCATGATCTGCCGCCAGGATTGGGCGAGTTGGCCGCTCGACGCCGCCACCCCGATGATCTACCACAGCTTCTACAACGAGGACGTGGCGTGGATCGGCGACGCGATGCGCGAGAACATCCAGTCGGTGACGTTTCCCGTCATCGCGGGCCTGTACATGCCCGCATTCAAGAGCCCCGACGAGCTTGAGGCTGCGATCCGCTTGGTTCACAAGCGCGGCGGCAAGGGTGTTTCTCTGTTCGGCGGCGTGGGCGAAGACTACTGGAAGGCGTTCGAGAAGGCCATCGCCGATTGACACCAAAAGACCCCCGCAAAGGCGGGGGCCGAGTAGGAGTAAGGAACGGAAAAGGCTAGCGTCGGCTGACGAACGCACCCTGCGCAAGCGCCGTGCCGTTGGCATCGCTGACCGTGAGCACTTGGCCAACGGCGACCGTCGGCATGTTCATGCCCCGGAACGGGATTTCCAGTTCGCCATCGCCGAACGAGTCGGTCGTGACGACCACGGGCTCCCAGCCCTCGATGTTGAACGTGTACGAAGCGCCGGGCACGCCGCGCTCGACTTCGAACTCGATCTTGGCCGTGGGCCGACCGCGCTGGTCGCGCTTCTTGTAGGTGGCCTGATACTCCTCAAGGCCGTTGCGGAGCTTGGCGCGGAGTTCGATGCGGACGGATTGAGCAGCGGCCAGGGCAGCGACGCACGCCAAGAGCGCCAGGCCGGTGATGCGAAGGTGTTTCTTCATCGGTGTTGATCCTCGCGTCCCGTTTCGGGGGACGACGCGGGTCAAGAGGCGTCGTCTCGGACCTGTGATACACTCGGATCGCATGGGCTCCGATTCCGCCCCGGATTTGGATCGGCTGGTGCTGCGGTGCCGCCGAGGGGATTCGGGCGCATGGGAACGGCTCGTCCGGCATTTCGAAGCCCTCGTCTACTCGACGGCGCGCCGCGCCGGGTTGGCTGCAGACGATGCCGAAGACGTGTTTCAGGCGACGTTTTTGGCCCTGTACCGAACGCTCGACCGCATCGAAGACGCTCGCGCCCTGCCCAAGTGGTTGGCAGTCACGGCGGCCCGGGAAAGCGTGCGGGTGGCCCGGCTCAGGGGGCGATGGGTTCAGGAAGGGGACGAAAAGGGATTGGACGAGACCATCGCCGACGAAGAGGCGCGGGCCGACGTCGTGGCGGCCCAGTCGTTGGAAGCCCGCCGCCTGCGTCAGGGGTTGGCGTCCCTGGGTGGCCGTTGCGAGCAACTGCTGGCCGCCCTGTACTTCGAGGAACTCGACTACAAAGCGATCCAAGAGCGGCTGGGAATGCCGGTCGGAGCGATCGGGCCGACGCGGGCTCGATGTCTGCAAAAGCTCAAGGGCCTGCTCGCCAAGGCGGGCTTCTTCTCGGAGGACGAACGGTGACCAGGGCGTGTATCAACGGGCGACGTGGTGCCCTCCTTCTCCCAGGTGAACGCGATGCGAAACCCTGAACCCAACGACGTGGAACGACTGGCCGACTGGGCCTTCTCGGTTGAAGCCGAGGCCCCCGAGGGCATTGACCGTGCCGTTGCGCTCCAATGGAGACGCATGGCGCGGGCCTTCTCCCAATCCTACGAGTCGGCTCCCCAACAAGCCGTGGCCAACGCGATCGGCGTGTTTCGCCCGACCAAACCCACGCTTCTCGCCCGCCTGCTGCCATCGCTCTCGGGAGGCGTCAGGCGCAGCGAGTCGGAAGACCGGGTGCTGGACTTCGAGGTGCCGGAAGGAACGGCGCGCGTCCGCTACGTGGCCGAGGGAGGTCGTTGGCGCGTACTTGCCGAGGTGCCCGGCGCGAGTCGAATCCAACACGACCGGGGCGCCGCCGAGGGCGACTCGGGGCGATTCGAGTTCGTCGCCGAAGGCGAGGACGCCACCGGATTCACCGCGACGTCTGCCGAGGACGACGTCGTTTTCCCCCCGCTCGGCGAAGTCGAGCCCTAAGACGATGGCCCCCGAACCCGCTCCTTGGAAGGGTTTGCCGCCTGCGGAGGCGGCCCGCACCTATTGGGAAACGCTGGCCGACCTGGCCGGTCGCGACTCCGCCGCCGCGCTCAAGTTGGCTCGGCACGCCGAGTCGCTGGTGCGCCTCGCGCCGGAAGCGCCCCTTTCGTGGCGTGCCCTCGGCCTCGCCCGACGCCTGCGCGCTCGCTGGCTCGAAAGCGCCGAAGCGTTTCAACGAGCCGCAAGCCTCTCCACGGGCATCGAAAGGCGGTCCTTGGCGATCGGTGCCGTAGACGGCTTGGCCCGTGCACGCAAGTTCGACGAAGCGCGGCGATTGGGTGAGAACCTCTTTCGCTCGTTGAGCCGGCGGGGCGAGCGCCATCAGGCCGGGCGGGCGGCCCTCAATCTGGGCAACGCCAACACCTGGGCCGAAGACGACGCCGCAGCCGCCAAGTGGTACGTCCGCGCGCTCGACCTGCTGTCGCTCGATGCCCCCGTGGAGCGGGCGGCGGCCACCCTTGGACTGGCGGCTGCCCTCCTCATGCGCCGGCCCACCGAATCCGCACGATGGGCCGAAGTCGCCCGCAACGAGTTCGATCGCCTCGGCCTGAGCCATTACGCCCGGCTGGCCGAGATCACGCTCGCTCAGTGCTACGTGCTCCAGGGTCGGTTCGACGAGGGGAGGCGCGGCCTGATCGCCGTGCGGGATGCCCTGGGCGAAACAGCCGACGGCGACGCCTTGCGCCTTGAGCAGTTTCTGGGCGACGCGTATCTGGGGATGGGAATGCCACGCGAAGCTCTGGACGCTTACGAGAAGGCGTTGGCGAACCCTTCGGTCAGGTCTCTGCCGTTCAACGACTTGCTGTGCTGGATCGGTACCGCACGTGCGCGGCACGCTCTGGGCGACGCCTCGGGTGCAACGGCCGCCTGGCGCAAATGTCGGGCCATCGCAAGCAAGCGCGGGAACCTCCTTTGGCTGGGCGCCGTTCGGGCCCTTGCCGCCGACTCGGCGGCCTCGCCAAGCGACTCGCTGCGGTTGGCCCTCCAAGCGTTGGCCACCGGCGGGCCGTTGCAGGGCACGGTCTACGAAGCCATCGCGGTCCTCTGCGCAGCGTCTGCCGACCCGACTCCCGAGCGGCTCGCTGCGGCCAGACGGGTCGTGGGCCGCATCGCGTCAGCCGAACTGGATTGGAAGCTGGAGTGGGTTCTTGCCCGCACGAAGCCGAAGAGCCGTGCAACGCACTACCGGCGCATGTACCGAGCGATGCTCGAGGACCGTGCCCTGCGCAACACGCTCGAAGGCCGAGCCGCCGCGTTCGCCGACAAGGGTCCCGCTCTGGAGGATTACCTGGGTTGGTTGCTGGCGCGGCCCACGCCATCCCGGGTTCGAGAGGCCATAGGGGTCGTTCAACAAGCGCGCAGCGCCGCCCTGCTCGACGAGTTGCTTGCCGCCGGCCGCGCCCCGCTGAACGAGGACCAGGTCGCCATCCTGACCGAACTTCGAAGAGAGATCGCGGAGCAATCGGGGGTCGGATCTCGACTGGCCACCGGCGGGCACCGCACCCGGATGGCTGCCTCGGCGCGACGTCGGCTGCGGGAGTCGCTTGGCCCCGCGCTAGCCAAACGTGAGACGGTCCTTGAGAAGACCCGATCTGGAACGGTCTTTGTGGCGTGCGGCCAAGCCATTCACTCCCTTCGCGATGACCGCGTCGTCGAAGCCTCGCTGGACCGAGCCACCCTCGCGCGACACCTCCGCTGGAGCGCTTTCGACTTGGCCGTACGGCCAAAGCCCGGCGACTCGGGCCGGGAGGCTCTGGAGCGGTTTGCGTCTTGGGCCAAGCCTATCCTGGGTGAAGAGCCCTCGGTCTCTCCCGATGGCGAGCTATGGGGCTTTCCTTGGGGTTTGGCGAGCAGCCTTGGAATGCCCGAGCGCATTGTCGGCCTGCACCCGACTTTCGGGATCGGCGAGGCGACCGTCCAAGAAAGTGCCCGGGTGTTGATCCTGGGAGGCGATTCCACGGGCCTCCCCCACATCGAGGACGAGGTCCGAAGCGTCGCGTCCCGATTCAAGAACGCACAAGTCGTGCGATCCGTGAGCGGCCTCCACGCGTTGCGCGGCGAGTCGTTCGACATCGTTCACGTGGCCGCGCACGCCGGCCACAACGCGGACAACCCCATGTTCTCGACGATTCAGCTTGCTGACGGCCCTTTGTTTGCAGCGGAGTTCGTCGGGCTCGGCCTGCGGGCCAAGTTCGTCTTTCTCGATGCCTGCGAAACGGGCCGTATGAGTCTCGAAACCCCGACCGAGCCCGATGGTTGGGTCCGGGCCGCATTGGCCACCGGCTGCAGCGCGTGCCTCGCGGCGACCTGGGTGGTGGATGATGCGGCTGCCCTGAGGTTCGCCGAGGTGTTCTACCCGTCGCTTCTCGGCGGCTGCCCGGTCACGCGAGCCCTGAGCGAAGCCCGCTCGGAGGTTCGTCGCCGGTGGCCGCATCCGTTCTTTTGGGGACCGTTTGTTTTGTTTGGAGGCTACGCCCTATGATTCGCTGGATCCGCTCCGCTCTCGTCACCACTTCTCTCGCCTCCTGTGTCGCGATGGCGCAGACCGAACTGATCGTCCAAACGGTCGAGGGCCAAGACCCCGCCGCGATCGCCGCAGACTACGGCGTCGAATTGCTCGACACCACACCCGATGCTCCGTTTGCGCTCATGTTTGCGGGTCCCGAGGACGACGTCAACCAGATCGAAGTCTTGATGCAGGCCGACCCACGGATCGTGTTCGTCGAGGACAACGACGAGTTCATGATGCCCGAGCAGACCGGCGGTTCGTTGGCCAGCACGATTGCCGCGGTTGGAGACCCCAACTCGCTCTATGCGTGGAACGCGGGACTGCTGCAGCAAGTGGGTTGGTCCCCGGCGTTCGCGTTCGCCCACGGTCGCAAAGTGCGCGTCGGGATCGTGGACACTGGCCTATCCCCGTTTGTGGCGCGCCTTTGGGCAAGAACCGACGCGTGGATCAACACCATCCAGCCGGGCCAGAGGGCGTGGGACGTCCCCGAATCGCGCGATACCGATGGCGATGGCCGCACGGACGAGGGCGTCGGTCACGGAACGCTGGTTGCCGGAATCGTGGATCAGGTCTGCCCGAATGCCCTCTTCGTCGTGGCCAAAGCCGCTGACAGCGATGGCATCGCCTCGGCATGGAGCGTGATCAAGGGGCTCGTGTTCTGCGTCACGTCGGGTGCCGAGGTCGTCAACATCAGTCTGGGTGCGCCACGCATTCCCGGCATGAGCGACGTGATGGACTGGGTCGAAGCCCGTCGCGTGGTCGTGGTCGCTGCCGCAGGCAACGACAACCGAGACGAGTTGCTTTCTCCAGCCGACGTGCGCAAGACCATCTCGGTCGCCGGCTTGCTCGCCGATGGAACCAAGGCTCCCTTCAGCAACTTCGAGGGAGGCGTCCGTGTCTCGGTCCCGGCGGTGGGATTTGCGGGTCCTTGGTGGCAGGGGGGCGGCGCAACGTGGTCCGGAACCTCGTTCGCCGCGCCGATCGTGACCGGGGCGTTGGCCAACGCCCTGCGCCTGGCCGGTCGCCGTCTACCCGAGACCATCCGCGACCTCCTCGACGAAACGGGCACCGACTTGGACCCCGCCAACCCCGGCTACCGGGGAGAACTGGGAGTGGGGCTGAACATCGCGCGGCTGACGGTGGCTGCCAAGCGGCGGGGCCGAACGCTGCGCTGACCCCAATGCTCGCCCACCTCGCAAAGGACCCAGGGCACCTCCGACAATTGTTCCAATACTGAGCCATGTTCGTCGCGTGTATCACACTCGCGACCACCTTACTGGCCGCGAATCCACAATCGTCTTTCCCGACACAGGACTTGGCCGCCGAAGCCCGGGCGATGGAAGTCGTCCGAGCCATGACCGCCGAGGGGTCATCCTCCAAGCCCTCGAAGATTGCCTTCTACGGCGCCAAGCCAGGCGTCATCGACCACCTTCAGTGGGGCGCCTACCCCAAAGGCGCAACGCTCACCGTGACCCTGCTCAAGGCACGTCCCAACCACTACTCGATCGCGAGACCGAGTTGGATGAACGCCGACAGCGTCCTCGGGCTCGCAGCCTCCGTCCCCAAAGTGGGCGTGCCTCGACCCGACGTGGATACTCCAAACTGGACCGAGGCGGGGTGCTACGTGGACGCCACACCCTACCAGTTGTCCGTCCGCTTCACCACGGAGAGCGGCCCGTTCGATGGGGCTCGATGGGCCAGCCTCAACGCGCGGGCCAAAGAACTCGCAGAGGCCGCCCTTCAGGCGCTCGCGTCGGAAGGGTTCCTGAAGCTGCCGGGCAAGCAAGAAGGACTTCTCCTGCTCACGGCCCAAGATCAGGAAGGGGCCCTCTTGTCGAACGTGGAGATCGCGCTTCGGGTGCCTGGTCAACCGAACCCGCTGATCGCCACGACCGATGCGAACGGTTCCGCGAAGGTCGCCGTACCCATCGCCAAGGCCGACAAGGATGTGGTCGGCTCGGCCCAGTCCATCCGATTCACGTCACAATCGAAGGTGGGTGGTGCGCCGCTCTATGTTGCGGTGCCGTTCACGCTGGAGTTCACCACGGCGTTCACCTTGCCCAAGAACAAGGACTTCCGAGGCAACTTGGCCCTGAGGTTCTTCGTTCGGCCCATCTACGTCAAGGTCGAGCACACCAACTCGACCGATCCCGTCGAAGAGTGTACGGTCCAACTGCACACGGGCGACATCACGGGCCCGGCGATCATCCGGGTGTACCAGCGAGAGGGCGTCAAACGAAACACCATCGGACAACTGGTCCTTCGGGTGCCCGTCACGCGGACCAACGGTGGTACCGAAGCCACCGTTTACGCGACGACCAGGATCAAGGACACCGTCTACGAAGGCTGGGAGAGCGTCGAGCTGCCCTCCAACACAGTGGAATCGGCGGCCGTCATCGTCGAGCTCCTTGAAGCGACCCTGGACGTCCAGTTTCGGCCCTACAAGAACAAGATCCAGACCGCACTCACGGCGGCCGGATTCACCAAGGACGAAGTCACCCGAATCATGGCCGTCCAGTTGAGGATCGGGACCCGAAACAACTACCTGAACGGCGTGATCCAACTCGCCCAAGGGTCGGCGCTCAAGTCCTCTTCCGAGAACCTCCTTCACGAATTCGGGCACCTGATCACCGACGTGATCGCAGCAGACGAGCCGGATGGAGTCGGCATCACCCACGAGGTGGACGAAGCCGTCAATCTGAATGCCGCATGGGACGAGGGGCGAGCGCACTTCTTCTCGACGCTGCTGGGTCAGATCGCGGGGTTGCCGGGCGCCAAGCCCATCCCGAGATCCCCCCAGGGAGTCGACGACTGCGAGAATCGCGAGCTGTTCATCCAACGCGCCCTCGCCGAGCACTTCGGAAACCGGGGCCTCTACGCGACACCGACCCAGGCGTTGGCCCAATTCCGAGAGGTTCATCGCGTCGGGCGGCAGCAACTGGGCCGACCACCCCGAACGGTGATCGAGTTCGTTCAGGTGCTCTCGGGCATGGGCAACGCGACTCAGGCGCAGAAGGACAACCTGGAGCGCATCCGTCTCGAATACGGGTTCGGCAATCCGTAACCTGAAACACGACGAAGGGCGCCGCATGGGCGCCCTTCGTCTCGTGAAACTACGAGCCTAGGAAGCCTGCCGCTGAACTTCCTCTTCGGTGAGAAGCAACGGGACCGACTTGCCGCTGACCGCGCCGTGGGGGATGATGACCTTCTTCACCGAGGTGTCGCTGGGGACTTCGAACATCACGTCCATCATCATCTTTTCGATGATGCCGCGCAGCGCTCGTGCGCCGGTCTTGCGCTGAAGCGCTTCGTGGGCGATCTCGGCGAGCACCGAAGGCTCGAACTCGAGGTCCACACCATCCATCTCGAAGAAGCGCTTGTACTGCTTGAGCACGGCGTTCTTGGGTTGGGTGAGGATGGACACCAGTGCTTCCTCGTCCAGCGCGTCGAGCGTGGTGATGACGGGAAGGCGACCGATGAACTCGGGGATCAGACCGAACTTGAGGAGATCGTCGGGGAGCACCTTGTGAAGGACGTTGGCGATCTGCTCCTTCTTCCCTTCTGGGTTCGAGCGGAAGCCCATGACGTTCTCCTTCATGCGTCGGCGGATCATCTCTTCGATCCCTTCGAACGCGCCGCCGCAGATGAAGAGGATGTTCTTCGTGTCGATCTGGATGTACTCTTGCTGCGGGTGCTTGCGCCCACCGCTCGGCGGCACGTTGGCCACCGTGCCTTCCAAAATCTTGAGCAAGGCTTGCTGGACGCCCTCGCCGCTGACGTCGCGGGTGATCGAAGGGTTCTCGCTTTTGCGACCGATCTTGTCGATCTCGTCCACGTAGATGATGCCGCGCTCGCACGCCGACTTGGGGTCGTGCGGGTCCATCATCTCGGCGGACTGGTACAGCTTCAGGAGAATGTTCTCGACGTCCTCTCCGACGTAACCAGCCTCCGTGAGCGCCGTGGCATCCGCGATCGCGAAGGGCACATGCAGCATCTTGGCCAGGGTCTGGGCGAGGAGCGTCTTGCCGCTTCCCGTCGGACCGAGCAGCAGGATGTTGCTCTTCTGCAGTTCGACGCCGTCGTCCTGCGGGTGGTTGACGCGCTTGAAGTGGTTGTAGACGGCCACCGAGAGGGCCCGTTTGGCTTCCGGCTGTCCGACCACATACGAGTCCAGAAACTCGACGATCTCGCGGGGCTTCGGAATCTCGCCCATGATCGGCCGCGAATCCGGCTGGCGGGAGGTGGGTGCATCCGAGGAGAGGATGTCGTTGCAGAGGTCAATGCATTCCGAACAGACGGCGCCATGCAGGCCCACGATCAGCTTGGGAACCTGATCTTTGTTCTTGCCGCAGAGGCAGCACTGGTCGCGTCGTTCGTTCGTTGGCATGGTTGGCAGTTCTCCTGAACGCTTTCACTATATCCGGCCCGTCACCGGGCGTCATGTCGGCACTTTGAGTTACGCAATTCTCGCGGCTATCGCGTTCCCGGTGCCAGTACGCTGTCCACCACGCCGTACTCCTGGGCCTCTTCGGCGGACATGAAGTAGTCGCGGTCAACGTCTTTCCGCAACTTGTCCTCGGGCTGCCCCGTGTGCTTCGACAGGATTCCAGTCAAGGTATCCATATATCGGTTGATTTCCTTGACCTGCACATTGATGTCGGCGGTTGTTCCTCGAAAACCTGCGCTGACCTGGTGGATCATCACGCGGGCGTGCGGAAGGCAATACCGCTTCTTGGCCGCTCCACCCGCCAACAGGACGGCGCCCATGCTGGCCGCCATGCCGACGCAGATCGTCGCCACATCGGGCTTGATGATTTGCATGGCGTCGTAGATGGCCAGGCCGGCCGTGACGGAGCCACCCGGGCTGTTGATGTAGAAGTCAATGTCCTTGTCGGGGTCTTCTTTCTCCAGGAACAGCAACTGGGCCACGATCAGGTTCGCGACATAGTCGTCCACCTCGGTCCCGAGGAAGACGATGCGGTCCTTGAGAAGCCTCGACCACAGGTCGTAGCTGCGCTCGCCGCGGTTGGTCTGCTCGATGACGAAGGGAACGCCCATGGATGGAATGTCGGCACGCTTGTCGCTCATGGTCAGTCCTATGCGGTCGCCTCGTCGGGCAATTCCTGCAGATTGGCTTCCTTGATCAGGAAGTCCGTCACCTTGCGGTACAGGGCTCGGTTGCGGAGTTCGTCCAGCGCGTTGTTCTTCTTGAGCAGCGCCACCATCTCGTCGGGCGTGACGCGATACTCGCGCGCCATGTCGAAAAGCTCTCGGTTGAAGTCCTCGTTGTTCAACTTCATGCCTTCCTTCTTGAAGATTTCCTGAGCGATGACCGCGCGCTCGACCTGGACGCGGCTCTCGTCCATGATGGCCTGCTGCAGTTCTTCGAGCGTCATGCCCTTGTCCTTGGCGTAGTCTTCCAGGCTGGCCTTCTTCTCGGCCTGCGCTTGAGCCAAATCGCGCAGCTGCTGGCCCGCGACGGCCTCAACCATCGTGAGCGGCACGTGGATCTCGCTGGACTGGACGATCTCGCCCATGATCTGCTCGCTCACGTACTCGTGAACCATGCTGGCTCGGGCCTCCTCCAGCAAGGCGCGGACGCGGCCCGTCAACTCCTCTTCGTTGCCGAAGCCGAGGCTCTGAGCGAAGTCATCGTCGAGGTCCGGGAGCTTCATCGCGCTGACCGAACGCAAAGTCAGTCGGCAACGATGGGTCTGGTTGGCCCAGTCCTTCTCGTCGAACGTCTCGGGGAACGTCAGCTCAACGACCTTCACCTCTTCAGCGGCCATGCCGATGAGCGCCTCGTCGAGCAGGGGGAACGTCTTGCCGACGACGCTCATGAAGTTGCGACCGTCGCCCTCTTGGCCCTCGATCTTGATGTTGACCACGGCAACGTCGCCCTCGATCACCTTTCGATCGGTGATCTGCTCGCGCTTGGCTTCGCGCTTTCGCAGCACCTCGATCTGGTTCTGCACGTCGGCATCCGAGACGGCCGAAGTCGGTTGGATCGCCTTGATGCCGGTGTATTCGGTCAGCTTGACGACCGGTGCCAGCGGCACCTTGATCGTGAACTCGCCCTTTGGCGGATCTTGCGCGATGGTCACGTCCGAAACCCCAGGCTGGGAATACGGAGTCAGGTTCTCGCGCTTCAGGGCCTCGCGATAGGCGCGGTTCATCACGATGTCGGTCGCGCGGTCTTGGATGAACTCGGGCGACACGGCCTTCTCAACGACCGAGCGGGGGGCGGTTCCGGGTCGGAAGCCGGGGATCTTCAGGTCCTTGGCGGCGTCTTTGTAAGCCTTGGCATACCCTTCCAGCACCATCGCTTCGGGAACGACGATGTGCAGTTGGACGGTGGCTGGATTGAGGTCTTCGCGAGTGATCAGCATGGTGAAACCAGTCGGTTGGCGGCACGCGGGCCAAGGGCTATGGTACCTCAGGGGGTGTCCGGGGTCCGCCGAGACGGCTAGTACAATGACCCCATGCCAGCGACGACCCCCAGCAACGCCCCACTCGAGCGCGTGTTGGCCGTGCTCGGCGGGAGGGATGCCCCGCTCGATTCGCTGGCTGCATGGGCCGCTTCGGCGGAGTTCGTGATCGCGGCGGATGGCGGTGCGGACATTCTGGCGGCAGCCGGCGCGCGATGCGACCTCGTGGTGGGCGATCTGGATTCGATCGGCCCTGCGGGGCTGGCCCTTGCCCGGGAGACCGTACGCATCGAAAACCAAGACACCACCGACTGCGACAAGCTGCTCGACGAGGCGTGGCGGCGCGGCGTGCGCAACGTCAGCGTCTTCGGGCTCGAAGGCGACCGTTTGGACCACTTGCTGGCGAGCGTCTCAAGTCTGGTCCGGTCCCCGCTTCGGTCGCGGCTCGTTTTGCGGCAGGCGTTGGCTTGGCTCGTGCGCCCCGGGCACGAGGTGACGCTCGACTTGCCGCCGGGCCGGGTCGTTTCGGCGCTTCCCCTTCAGCCCTGCGAAGGTGTTTGGCTGACGGGTGTCCGCTGGCCGCTTGCCGATGCTGCCCTGTCTCCAGGCGGCAAGGTGAGCGTCTCCAACGAGTCTTCTGGTGGCGAAGTGGTCTGCCGAGTGGAGAAGGGCGCGTTGCTCCTCTTCTCCGAAGGCGGCGAAGGCGAGGCCCCGTGGTGGTAGCCGGCGCCGTCGTGTCGTTCGCTCCGCTGGACGCAGCCGTCTTCGCTCTGCTCCTCGGCGGTCTGCTCGCGCTCGGCTTCTCGGCCAAGCTTCGCAAGGCCACCTCGTTCGAGTTTCTGGCAGCCGGTCGGCGCCTGACGTTGCCCGTGTTTGTGGCCACGCTGGTGAGCACCTGGTACGGCGGCGTGTTGGGCATCGGCGAATCGGTCCAGTACTACGGTCTGGGCACGTGGGTGCTGATGGGCGTCCCCTACTACGTGTTCGGGATCGTGTACGCGCTCTGGCTCGCCCCCCGCGTCCGCCATGCCGACCAGATCAGCCTCCCGGAGCGCTTCGCCGTCCAGATCGGCCGCCGCTCGGCGATCGTCGGCGCGGGACTGGTCTTCTTGCTGGCGGTTCCTGCGGCCCATGTGCTCATGCTTGGCGTTCTCGTCAAAGCGTTCACGGGTTGGAGCATGGTCGCCAGCGTGCTGGCGGCGACCGCCGTGGGGACGGCCTTCCTTTACAAGGGCGGACTGCTCGCCGATGCTAGGGCCTCGATCGTCGCCTTCGTCTCGATGTACGTCGGCTTCGCTGTCATGCTGACCAGTGCGGTGCGCGCGGACCCGGGTCTGCTGTCCAGGCACGTCGCAGAGAACGGGTTCCAGTGGGACGGGGGCATGGGATGGCCGTTCGTCGCCAGCTTCTTCATCCTCGGCGCGTGGACGCTGGTGGACCCCGGGTTCCATCAGCGGGTGGCCTCGGCCGAGAGTCCGACCACGGGTCGGCGAGGCGTTCTGGCGAGCGTCGCGTGCTGGTTCGTGTTCGACATGCTGACCATCGGCACGGGGATGTATGCCGTCTCGATGGCCCAAACCGCCGAACCTCTGCTCCTCTTCCCCGCTCTGGGCGAATCGGTCCTCAGCCCCGGCCTGAAGGCGCTGTTCATCTTCGGCTTGGTGGGCACCGTGGTTTCGGCGATGGTGGGTTACACGCTGGTGGCGGGCGCATCGTTGGCCCGCGACCTCGCGGCTCGTGTCGCCAAGAACGCCCCCACCGATGAGCGGATCGTCGGCTGGACCCGCATCGGATTTGCGGTGTCGAGCTTGGTCGCCATCGGCCTGGCCCTGCAGATCCAGAGCGTGGTCGCGCTCTGGTACGCGTGGGCGGGCGCGGTCGTCGGGGCCTTGCTGGTCCCCGTGTGGCACGTGTACCGTCGGGGAGCCGGGCTTTCCGATGCGTGGACCGCCGGCGCAATGGCCCTCTCGTTCGCGGTCTCAGCGTCGTGGCTGGCCTATGGAACCGCCACCGGGAACCCCTATCTGTCCATGACGTTGCCCAACGGTCAGGACGTGAGCATCGGGACCCTGTTGCCGGGCTTGCTCGTATCGGTTATAGTTCTGGGTGTGGGGGCGCTCGCGGAGCGCCGAACCAGGAGACCTGCACCATGAACGACGAACCGAGCGAACTCGCCCAAACCGAACCCGAAACCACCTCCGACGACACCGTCATCGGTCGCGCGAGCCTGACGGTTAAGCGCTCGGGCGCCGAAACGAGCGACGTGTTCTGGATCAATCCGCCTGCGGTGATCGGCCGCTTCGACCCCGCAGTCGGTCCGATCGACGTGGACCTCGGCCCATTGCCCGAAGGCGCGTACGTCTCCCGCAAGCACGCGAAGATCACCGAAGAGGACGGCGTTTGGACGCTCTCCGACCTCGGCTCGTCGAACGGTACGTTCCTGCTGCGCGAAGACTTCGAACGGATTGAGTCGGTGGAGCTGACCGACGGAGACGAATTCGCACTGGGCAACGCCCGGTTCGTGTTCCGGCTCGCGCCGTCGGGTTAGTCGGCGTGCCCGACCAGTGTCGCCCCTATTGTCGGGTTTCGGCGAGTTCGGCGTATCCGACAAACAGCGCATACGCGACATAAGTCGCGTGCACGAGCATCAGGATCAACACCTGGGAGAGAAGCCGACTCGCTTCGATTTGGAGCAGCGGCCCGCTCCAGGGCCCAGGCATGGAAAGGACCCAGAACGGCGCGTAACCGTGGGAAACCCCGCCCCACTAGTAAAACAGCGGAGTCGGGAACGGCGCGGCAAGGCACGAATCCCCTTGGTCA